>MDTD01058369.1_pt1 | contig 12237 bp, 11 predicted proteins | sample 811221 | NCBI WGS metagenome assembly MDTD01 (sample SAMN05326646, study PRJNA326480) | marine metagenome | isolation source: seawater | place: Pacific Ocean: South West | collected 2011 | reverse complement strand
TGATCTACATCCAGAAGTATTCCTTGCGCTCCTTCAAACAAAATTTTTTTTCTCTCTTTTTTAAATTCATCTAATTTTAACCAAACTGGTTTTGCAAATTTAAGTAAATTTGGTGCAATTTTAAGAAGTTTTTTTTTTAAATCTAATTTTTTGTAAATTTTTTTTTTAAGTCCTTTTCTTATTGCATTATGATGTAGAAGAACATTTTCAAGTCTCTTATCTAAGTTACTTGGTGATCTAAGATCCATAACTCTTATAGATCTCCTTCCTACTTTATCCTCATAACAAGGTCCAATGCCGCGCTTTGTTGTTCCGATTTTATTTTTTCCAGCTGCATTTTCTCTTATTTCATCCATTTCTTGATGAAAAGGAAGTATTAAAGACGCAGCTTCTGAAATCATAAAATTTTCTGGATTTACCTCTATACCTTGTTTTTTTATTTCTTTAATTTCTTTCAGAAGTTCCCAAGGATCAATAACAACTCCATTACCAAGAATAGAAATCTTTTCTTTTCTGACAATTCCAGACGGTAGTAGTCTTAATTTAAAAATTTTTTTATCAATTACAAGTGTGTGACCTGCGTTATGCCCACCTTGAAATCTGACAACTACATCTGCTTCGCTTGATAACCAATCAACAATTTTACCCTTACCTTCGTCTCCCCACTGAGACCCTACAACTACTACATTTTTCATTATTCAAATTTTTTTTTCATTTTAATCGAGTTTAAATGGTTAATAGGACCGTGTCCCTTTCCATAATCAAGATTAGACTTAATAGCTTGGTTAACATATTTAATTCCTAACTCACAAGATTTCTTTATAGGTTTTCCACATGATAAAAATGTTGTTATTGCACTGGATAATGTACATCCAGTTCCATGTGTATTATTTGTTTTTATTTTTTTATTTTTAAACAGGACCAACTCAGAATTATTTATATAAATATCTGTTAGTGTTTTGGATTTTAAATGACCTCCTTTTAATAAAATATTTTTTGCTCCTAATTTTAAAAGAACTTTTGACGCTTTTATCATATCATTAGTAGTATTTATTCTAGTTTTAGTTAAAATTTCTGCCTCTGGAATGTTCGGAGTTATCAAATACGCTTTTTTAATTAATTTATTTCTTAAAGTTTTAATTGCGGAATTGTTTATTAGTTTTGTTCCACCTTTTGCAATCATTACAGGATCCAAAACTATTTTTTTAATATTGACTTGTTTTAATACTTTTAAAATTGACAAAATTACTTCAGTAGAATGGAGCATCCCAATTTTAATCGCATCTGGTTTTATATCTTTACACGTGAATAATATTTGTTTTTCTATTTCTTGAGGAGAAATAGGCACAACTGATTTTACTCCAGTTGTATTCTGAGCAGTTATAGCTGTTACTGCAGTCATTGAGTAAACACCAAGAGATGTTGCAGTTTTTATATCAGCTTGAATGCCAGCACCTCCAGATGAGTCAGAACCAGCAATTATTAGAATTTTTGATTTTGGTTTCAATTTATTTTATAGATCTCTTTATTAATTTAATACATTTGCTAATCAAATTTTTATCATATGACTCGGCCATGATTCTTATAATTGGTTCAGTACCAGATTTCCTTACAAGTATTCTTCCACTCATGCCCATAATTTCGTTGGCTTTTCTTATAGCGATTTTGCATTTAGATTTATTTATTATGTTTTTATTTTTAACTTTTACGTTGTTTAAAACTTGAGGTAGAGGTTTAAATACGTTTAATAACTTGCTTGATTTCTTTTTTTTTCTCAAAGAAAATAAAACTTCTAAAGCTACTAGAAGTCCATCTCCTGTTGTTGCAAATTTCCCAAGAATAATATGTCCTGACTGCTCACCCCCTAAATTGAAATTAAATTTTTGCATTTTTTCTTTAACATATCTGTCTCCAACTTTAGATCTATAAAATTTAATTTTTTCTTTTTTTAAAAATTTTTCTAAACCATAATTAGACATTAATGTTCCAATTACACCACCTTTTAATATTTTTTTAGATTTCCATCTTTGAGCGAGCATGGCAATAATCTGATCTCCATCTATAATTTTACCCTTTTCATCACACATAATTATCCTATCGGCATCGCCATCAAATGAAATCCCAACATGAGCTTTATGTTTTCTTACGGCAAATTTAATTTTAGATGGATAAGTGGACCCGCATTTATCATTTATATTAAAACCGTTAGGTTTAGTACCTATTGAAATAATTTTTGCTCCTAATTCTCTTAATAATTTTGGAGCAGCTTTATACCCTGCCCCGTTTGCACAATCTAATACTATTTTTAAGCCTTTTAAATTGAAGTTATTTGGAAAATTATTTTTTAATATCTTAATATATTTTTCATTTCCATCCTCTAATCTTTTTACCCTACCTAGAAATTTCGGATCTGTTAATTGTTTCGAATTTTTCGTATCAATCAATTTCTCAATTTTGCTCTCAATTTTATCTGATAGTTTCATTCCATCAGGCCCAAATAATTTTAAACCGTTATCGAAATAAGGATTATGAGAAGCTGTTATCATTATACCCATGTTCGCTCTCATGGATTTTGTAAGCATTGCAAGACCATTAGTTGGTAAAGGACCTAGTGTGAAAACATGCATACCACCAGACACCAGCCCTGACACCAATGCTGGTTCTAAAGTATAACCTGAAAGTCTAGTATCTTTAGCAATGATCGCAATTTGTTTTTGTTTTTTTTGATTTTTGAAATATGTACCAGATGCTAAACCAAATTTAAAAAATTTTTCGCCTGTTATGTTGCCCTGATTAACAGTTCCTCTAATTCCATCTGTTCCAAAATATTTATTTTTCATTGATTAAATATTATTTTATCAAAAACTAAAATTCCTTGTTTTACCTCATTAACATTATGGACTCTGAAAACTTGTACTCCTTGAGAAAGTAAATAAAGTACAGAAGCAAGTGTTCCCCCAATTCTCTCTTTACTGTCATTAGTACCTGATATTTGATTAATAAACCTTTTCCTTGAGGTCCCAATCAAAATAGGATAGCCAAGAGTATGAAACAATGAAATTTTTGAAATTAAAGTCAAATTATGTTTCAAAGTTTTACCAAATCCTATACCTGGATCTAAAATAATCTTTTTATCTTTAAATTTTTTGTTAATGGAGTCTTCAAAGAAATCGTAGATATCAAGTAAAACGTTCTCATATTTTGGACTCTTTTGCATAGTGTTGGGATTTCCTTTCATATGATGAAGAACTTTGGGAATCTTATAATTGCTAATTTTTTGCAACGCAAGTGGATCAAACTTAAAACCTGAAACATCGTTTATTAAGTCTACACCATGTTTAATTCCTTTAAGCATTAAATAATGTTTTCTGGTATCAAGAGATAATGATATTCTCTTAAAATTTTTTTTAAAATTTTGTATAACATATTTTACTCTTTTCCATTCAGCTTGGGACTCTATAGTTTTTGATCCTGGTCTTGTAGACTCCCCACCAACGTCAATAATCTGAGCTCCTTCTCGGATCATTTTTGAGATATGATTAAAGGATTTTTTATTCGAATTATATTTTCCACCATCAGAAAAACTATCTGGAGTTAAATTTAATATTCCCATTAATGTAGGTTTAGAAAAATTTACATTTTTTAGGAAATTTTTTCTTTTTGAGGATATTTTAACTAAATCTTTTTTAATTAACTTGTATTCAAAGTTACTTAATTTTTTGAGGTTTTTTAAAAAGATTTTTTTACTTTTAACTCTTCTATTTTTCCTTGTAAAAAATTCGATACAATCGAATGCTAGATTATTTTTTCCACAAAGTGGTAAAGCTATCTTTTTTTTAATAAGTAATTTAGCATGATTGCCATAATAAAAATTACACGCTCTAGTGTAATATTTGACCATGAAAAATTAAATTGCTGGTTTCGGTTTCAATCCTAATGAACCCAGAGCTGAGGATGATTTTCCGTCCTCCTCCTCTTCTTTAAACGATCTTGTTGGTTTAATATCTTTAAGTATTAGATCTCTTATTTCATCTCCTGATAAAGTTGCGTAAACTAAAAGAGCTTTTGCTATTTTATGTAAATCATCAATTTTTTCATTTAGAACTTTTTTTGCTCTTTCGTAACCTTTATCAACAATTCTTTTTACCTCTTCGTCGATTTTTTTTGCTGTTTCTTCAGACATATTTTGTTGTTTAGTCACAGATCTTCCTAGAAAAACCTCTTCTTCATTTTCTCCATAAGCAATTGTGCCTAGTTCGTTACTCATTCCATATTTTGTTACCATATTTTTAGCCATTTTAGTAACCATTTCAATATCTGATGATGCGCCTGAAGTTACTTTATCATGACCGAATATTATTTCTTCAGCTATTCTTCCGCCCATTGCTACTGCAATATCAGCATGCATTTTTTCTCTAGAAACTGATAGTTGATCTCTTTCAGGAAGTCTCATTACCATACCTAAGGCTCTTCCTCTTGGAATAATTGTTGCTTTATGAATCGGGTCAGACGCTTTCTCATTTAACGCGACTATTGCGTGACCACCCTCATGATAAGCAGTGAGTTTTTTCTCATCTTCTGACATAACCATAGATCTTCTTTCAGCTCCCATCATCACCTTGTCTTTTGCCTCTTCAACATCTGACATTGTAACAACTCTTTTATTTTTTCTAGCAGCTAGTAAGGCTGACTCATTTATTAAGTTTGCCAAATCTGCTCCGGAGAAACCTGGCGTTCCTCTTGCGATTGTTCTTAATTTGACGTCAGGACCAGTATTAATCTTTTTAATATGAACTTTTAAAATTGCCTCTCTTCCTATTATATCGGGATTTCCAACCACTACTTGTCTGTCAAATCTTCCAGGCCTTAATAAAGCAGGATCTAATACGTCAGGTCTGTTTGTTGCTGCTATTAAAATTATACCTTCATTTGTATCAAAGCCATCCATTTCAACAAGAAGCTGATTCAGTGTTTGCTCTCTTTCATCATTTCCTCCTCCGAGTCCTGCACCTCTGCTTCTTCCAACAGCATCAATTTCATCTATAAATATAATACAAGGTGAGTGTTTTTTTCCTTGTTCAAACATATCCCTCACTCTGGAAGCACCAACTCCAACAAACATTTCCACAAAGTCAGATCCTGATATTGAAAAGAAAGGGACATTAGCTTCTCCTGCAATAGCCTTAGCTAATAGTGTTTTTCCTGTGCCAGGAGGTCCAATCAATAAAGCTCCTTTTGGAATCTTTCCTCCAAGCCTACTAAATTTTTTTGGGTCTTTTAAAAACTCTACAATTTCTTCAACTTCTTCTTTTGCTTCTTCCACTCCAGCAACATCGTTAAATGTTACCTTACCTTGAGCTTCGTTTAACAATTTCGCTTTAGATCTTCCAAATCCCATAGCTCCACCTTTTCCACCTTGCATTTGTCTCATGAAAAATATCCAAACACCAATCAACAATAACATTGGGAACCACGACAATAAAATTCCTAGTAAAGAAGGCATCTTATCCTCTTGAGGGCTAGCAACAATACTAACTCCTTTATTGGAGAGTTTGTCTACTAAATCAGGATAGTTCGGTGAGTAAGTGCTAAAAGTCTTTCCGTTAGCCATAACACCAGAAATATTATTACCTTGGATCTTTACTTCTACAACTCTTCCTGCATCTACTTCGTTTAAAAAGTTAGAAAAAGGCAGGGCATTTTGTTGGGAATTAACCTTATTAGGATCTTGGAACATATTAAATAATCCTACTGACAATAGAATTATAACTGCCCACATTATTAAATTTCTTAAATTCATAAGTTTTAAATAATCATTTATTATTATTTGACAAGTATATTTTAATTTATATTAAGTCGTAAATACGACAAATTAATCCCAAAAAACATGAAATATTACTTTTTCTCAACTTTTAAGGTTAAAATATCCATATTTTTTAAAAATATACATCCTGCAAGAGTCGATTTTTTGAAATTCTTGCTTTCTATGCTTTTTATCAAATTTTGCGTTTTTTTTGATCTAGGATTATAATAATTATTTTTTAATCTCTTTATTGAGTCATTTATTAACCTATATTTGATATCACTTTTAAGTGTTTTAAATGTAGTTAGGTTAATAGTAATTTGATTATTTTTTTTTAAAATCAACTCATTTGATATTTTTGTATAATAATGATCCAAAGTTTCTTTACTTGAAGATAAATTATTAATGGATTTAATTATCTGTTCATAAGTTATTCCAATTTTATTTAGAGGTCTTTTGAGGCCTCTAACTCTTGTCCTTAAAAATTTAACATTTTTGTTTGAAGGGTCCTGAATAAAACCTCCGAAAGCCATCTTTGAAATCTTAATGAGGTTTTTTTTTTGGACATTTAATAAAGGTCTAAGTAATAAAATTTCCCTATTAAGTTTTGTTAATTTTTGCATTGCAGATAAACCCGTCAAACCACTACCTCTAGATAGTCTAATAAAAAAAGTCTCTACTTGGTCATCGAGATGGTGAGCAGTCATTAAGACTTTTGTTTTCTTCTTTTTGCAAAATTTAATAAGCAAATCGTAGCGTATTTTCCTCGCTTCACTTTGAATATTCTTTTTAATTTGAGACTTATTATTTAAAATATTGAGATGAATTTGGTTTTTTTTTAATAACCGCTTTATTTTATTAGCTTCTAAAAAAGAGTTTTTTCTAATGTTATGATTTACTAATACATAAAAGAAACGTAATTTTTTTTCAGAATTTACAGCTTTTGTTAAAGCGGTCAAAGCTAAGCTATCTGGCCCGCCCGAAACAGCTACAACAAATTTTTTTTTTTTTAGATTAATCAAAGAATTTTTGAAATCTGAGTACAGCTTTGATAAATCCTCAGAGATTTTAAAATCGTTTTTAAGACTTACACTTGAATTTTTTTTGCTCATACTGAGCTTTTTGTAACACAGACTTGTTAGCTTTTGGGTATTCTTTTTTCACTCCTAAGATCATTTTACAACCCTGATCTTTCTCTCCTAATTGAACCATAGTAATTCCAAGTTTTAAGAGATTGTCGGGGGCTTTTTTGCTTTTAGGGTAATTTTGATATCCATCCAAATAAGCTGTGGCAGCATCAGAATATAATTGTCTTATTCTAAAAGTTTCTCCATACCAATATTGAGCACTTCCAGCAAGATCGTGATCTTTGTTTTTATCTATAAATTCCTTCAGTGCTGCCTCTGCGGTTTCATAATCACCTATCTTCATAAAGCTTACTGCAAATTCATATTGATCATTTGGATTTTTATCAGGTAAAATTGATTCCTTTTTTTCAGGTGTTTCAGTTATAATTGCTTTAGCAGACTCTACTGAATTTATAGATTGTTGATCTGGTAAATTTGACATTTTATATCCTGGATTTGCACCGAAGTCTTTTGGTTCACTTGATCCTGGCAAACTTTCAATTTTATCTTTATTTATATTTTGTGGGTCGTTTTCTAAATCTGAAAATCTTAATTGTGTATCAGATTGTATTTTGGTAACTCTAGTCGATAATTTATCCAGCTTAAAATTAATTTCTTCAAATCTATTTGTAAGATCTCTAAATTGACTTTCTATCTCATTTAGTTTCAAAAGATGCTTTGTTAAAATATCCTCATTTAGACTATCAGAACTGTTAGATTTAATTTTCAACTGTGAAGAAATATCGGACTTTTGGTATACAGCCTTTTCAAGGGTCTTTAGATCTTTTGTGATAACTTGAATTTGATCAGAAATAGCTTTCAAATAAGTTTCTTCTTCCTCAGCAATTAGGACAGAAAAAAAGAATGCCGGAAAAAATATTCCTAAAAAAATAATTTTTTTATCAATAAACATAAATGATAAATATTTTGATAAAATGGCAAAAAAAAGACCCTTTAAACAAAATTAAAGGGTCTTTTGTAAATAATTAAAACTGATTAGTTTACTTTAACTGTTACAGATCTTCTGTTTTGAGACCAAGCAATTGGTGAAGATTTTGGATTTACTGGTTTTTCTTTACCATAACTGATCACTGAAATCCTTTTTCCTGAAATTCCGTAAGTCATTAAGTAATCTCTTGCAGCATTGGCTCTTCTTTCACCTAATGCCAAGTTATACTCTCTTGTTCCTCTCTCATCCGCATGACCTTCTATAACTACGCTTAGATTTTTATTTTTTCTAAGGAATGTTGCTTGTTTTCTTAATGTCGCTCTAGACGCCGAAGTAAGTGAAGATTTGTTAGTTGCGAAAAAAACTCTGTCTGGGACTCCGGCAGCTAAATATTCAACTGTCTCTGACCCTGTATAAACATCTCCTTCAATTACTCCTGATTTTTTAGCTGTAGAACAGGCGCTAAGAATTAGAGTTGTGAAGATTACTAAGAATATGTTTTTTAAATTCGTTTTTAATTTCATGTTTTCCCCTAGGTTCATGGTGGTTATTTCAAATTATTAAGAGTTATTCAAGTATATTTTACATAAAATTTTACCTTACTTTGATAATAAAGAGGACCAAGATGGGTCTGAAGCGTCAGTTTTAGTAGAAAGTCTCCTCTCGTTATACCCTGTAATATCTATCGACCATAATTTAGCAGAAAACCCTTCCCCTTTATCACCTGCTTTAGTCTCTCTATAAAAAACAAGAACTCTACCGTTGGGTGACCATGATGGTGCTTCTTGGTAATAATTTTCTGTTAGTAAACGCTCTCCAGATCCATCTATCCTCATCACGCCAATATAAAATCTTCCTTTATGCATTTTTGTAAAAGCAATTAAATCCCCTCGTGGCGACCACACCGGCGTTCCGTAAATACCTTTACCAAAAGTAATTCTTTTAACATTGCTTCCGTCACTTCTCATTACATAAATTTGTTGTAATCCACTTCGATCGGAATTAAATGCAATAAACTTTCCATCAGGAGAAAAAGAAGGGGAAGTATCTATCGAAGAATGGTCGGTAATTCTTTCGACTATTCTTGTTTCTAAATCCATTGTGTAAATATCTGAATTTCCCTCTTTCGCAAAACTCATTATAATTTTTTTTCCATCTGGTGAAAATCTTGGTGCAAAAGTCATGCCAGGAAAATTTCCAACAACTTCTTGCGTGCCTGTCTCTATATCAAGTAAATATACTCTGGGCATATTTCTAAAATAAGACATATAAGTTACCATTTGATTTGTTGGATTAAATCTTGGTGTAAGTACTAATTCATTTCCTAAAGTTAGATATTTCGTGTTAAAGCCGTCCTGATCCATTATAGCAAGTTTTTTCACCCTTTGATTTTTTGGTCCACTTTCGGCAACATAAATTATTCTTGTATCAAAATAACCTTCTTCGCCTGTCAGTCTCTCATAAATTTTATCTGATATAATGTGAGCTACTCTTCTCCAGTTTGAAGGGGTGGTGGTGAAGGCTAATGCTGCCATTTCTTTTGCAGCAGTTAAATCCCATAACCTAAATTCAACTTTAAGTTTTTCATCTTTTACAAGTAGTTTTCCTGTTACCAAAGCTTGTGCTTTAATAAGTCGCCAGTCCTCAAATCTAGGTTTTAAATGTGCTATATCCGGTTTTTGAACAAAAGCCTCTTTTTTAAGAGGATTAAATAATCCAGTATTTTTAAAATTTTTCTCAATTATTTTAGATATATTTAAACCTAGCTCTCTTACTTTGATATCATTTTGCTCCTCAGATTTTACATCTACGTGCAATGGTGAAACTGCGATTGGTAAAGGATCTAAGTTACCTCTAGTAATATCAATCTCTATAAGTGCATGAGTTTTTGCTGTTATCAAAGATACGAAAAAAATAATTAAAAGATTTTTTTTCATTTTATCCCTTTAGCATCTCAGTTGGATTAAAGTTTAATTGTAAATTTTTCCATTTTTCATAACCAGTTGGAGGGACTTTAAGTGGTTGACACAATCGTACTGCTCGTAATGCACTTTCAGCTAAAACTTTATAAAATTTTTGTCCAGGTTTATTCATACGCTCATGATCAATCACTTCAGATTTCATTATTGTACCATCTTTTTTGAGTTGTAATTTAATTCTTACTAATAAATCTTGATCATATGGTAATCCTAAAGGCACACTCCAACAACCAAATATTTGTGCCCTCAACGCGTCTTCTTCAGATAAAGTAAGTCCAGTTGCAAATGAATTTTTCTTACTACTTTGAGTAATTTCTTTGCGCTCTTTCTCTTTTGTGGCTTCGACTTCTTTTGCTTTGTCAATTAAAGCTGCGATTTGATTTGTATCTATTATTTCTTTTTTTTCAAATTCTGAGGATTGGCGAATTTGAGGTTGAATTTCTTCAGGGTTCTGTTTTTTTTTAATTATTTCTTTCTTTTCTTTTTTGTCATTTGGTAAAGGGATTTTATCAGGTTTTTCTTTTGCTTTTGCTGCTGGAGGCGCTTGTTCTGAAACTACTCTCTCTTCTTCTTTTTTCTTTGTTTCTTTTATAATTTTTCTTGCTTTAGGGGCATAAGGTATATTTGTCTTATCAGAAATTTGAATTAATTCTACTGATATAATTGGTGGTAAATCTATTGGCTCTCTAAGCATAAATGGTAAACTTAAAATTGTTATAAAAATTAATAAAGTGTGAAACGTTAATGAATAAAATAAACTTCTTATCATAAAGCATTCTAATTTTTATATGGCTCTGAAATTAGGGCTACTTTGGAAAAACCTGCTCCAGACAGAGTTCCCATTACTTCTAGAACTCTTCCATAATTTATATTTTTATCTCCTCTTACATAAATTCTAGTATCAGTTCTATTTTTTGCTATTGCTAAAAGTTTTGGAACCATTTTTTGGTAGGTAACTTGATGCTCTTGAATGTATATTTCTCCTTTTGAGTTAATACTAATTGTTAGCGGTTCTTGATCGTCAGGTAAAGAGTCTGCTGAGGACTCTGGAAGGTCAACTTGAACACCTACTGTTAATAAAGGTGCAGTGACCATAAAAATAATTAAAAGAACGAGCATTACATCCACAAACGGTGTTACATTTATTTCACTCATAGGTTCGTTTTTTGAGCGATTAAAATTAAATGCCATTTTAGATAATTGATAAAAATCTTTTTGAAAAATTCTCAATCTTAGAAAAATATCTTCTAGAGTCACTATTAAATTTATTATAAGCAACTACTGCTGGAATTGCTGCTAATAAACCTAATGCCGTAGCGAACAATGCTTCTGCTATACCAGGAGCAACGATAGCTAAGCTAGTATTTCTTGAAATTGCAATTGATTGAAAAGAATTCATAATTCCCCACACTGTTCCAAATAAACCAATGAATGGGGCTGTTGAACCAATAGTGGCAAGATAAGTAAAGTTTTTTTCAACTTTTTTAATTTCATTATCTGTTGCTATTTCTAATATTCTTTGAACTCTCGCAGATTGTATCGCAGATGATTGTCTTTTTGTTTTAATAAGTTCAGTCATAGCTGCTTTAAAAATTAATGTAGCTGGATCTTTAGAATTTACAGATAAACTATTATTAAAATTTTCTGCAGACTTAGACTTCCAAAATTTTTTTTCAAAGTCATCTGTTGACTTATTGATATTTTTAAAAAGTTTAAATTTATCAAAAATCAAAGCCCACGAAAAAATCGAGCTTGCAATTAACAAAATAATTACAAATTTAACTACGAAATCAGCTCTTAAAAATAAGCTCCAAAGAGTAAAATCTGAAGAACCTCCTAAACCTACAACTTGAGTTGCTATATCTTGCTCCATCCAGTTTGATTACTTTTAGAATGTGTCATGAATTTGGCGTTTTTTACAAAAAATTGATATTAATTTATATCTTTTAATCTTGTCTCAAAGTAAAATCTTGCTATTAGAACAGCGTCAGATTTATTGACATCCTTTTTTTTTGCTAATTGATTTGACAAAATTGGATACATCTCAATTGCTTTCGTTCTGCTAGAGTCTTTTGATGAATTAATTAATTCAAAATATTTTTTCCATTTAGATGGTCTTACAAATGAGATTGGAAGATTTAAAGCAGCACAAATTCCTTTGATTGCACCAAAAGTTTGCCCAAAATTGAACATGCTTGTAACTCCTTGTCCGGGCATAGCATTAACTTGCTCAACCACGACTACTATCTCTTCAGATAATTTTGTATTTTCTTTGATAATATTAACTATTTGAGCACTATTAATTTGTCTTTTATTTTTTTTTCCTTCAGCCATAACAGGCATATCGTGTAAGCTTAAAACTTTATTATCTTTTAAAAT
>MDTD01004055.1_pt1 | contig 12239 bp, 9 predicted proteins | sample 811221 | NCBI WGS metagenome assembly MDTD01 (sample SAMN05326646, study PRJNA326480) | marine metagenome | isolation source: seawater | place: Pacific Ocean: South West | collected 2011 | reverse complement strand
ACCACTACGTTGATAGGCTGGATGTGGAAGCGCGGTAACGCGTGTAGCTGACCAGTACTAATAGCTCAATTGGCTTGATTTATGCACTGAAAAAAATTTAATTTGATAATGCGTATTTAGTAAAAAGTTCAGTAGATTTTTGATATATGTCACGAGGTGTCTTTATATCTGGGTTTTTAATTTTTCTAAACTGGCTTTCTAGATTACTTATTCTGGTAACAATTTTTGATAAAGCATTAATATCTTTACCGTATCTCTCAAAGTAGTCATTTCTATTGTTAACCTGTTCTTTTGTGAACTCAAAATAATAAGGTTTTTTATTTTCCAATAAAAAGTCTGAAAATTTTTTAGTTCCAAGCTGATCTATCCATTCGATAACATCATATTTAAATTCGTGTTTTACTGTTTCTAGACTTGAGTTAAATTCCAGCAAACTTTCCATTTTTAAAGTTGTGAAAACCTTTATCTCCTCTATTTCCCTACTTAGAACACTAGGGTTTACACCTGGATTTTCTTGAATAATATACTTAAGTAACTGGACAGCTATAAACTCTATCCAACCTAACTTCGCCTCAGTTAAACTTTTTGATTTATATTTATAAATTAGATTCCCTCCAACCTTTCCTTCTTTTAAAAGCTTATAATTTTCATCTTTCTCGTAAAATTTTATTAATTCTTCTTCGGATTTCCAAAGTTCACTTTTAGTCTCTTCTATAAAACCATTAAAAACATGTTTAACAGATTTAGGCGCTTCTTTAATATTTTCATATAAAAAATTTAAAAAAGTAGCTGATTTTATATCAAATTGTTTTGCATAAAGGAAAAACTCCTCATATGGTTTTCCGTTATGAAGTGACTCGACCATTAATGCTATAGATCTAAGTGAGAGATAATCGTCAAAACTAAGGTCTTTTGTTGCTACACCAACTTCTTCAAAATCAAAAATTTTCTTACCGTCATATTCACCGAAATTTAATGGCACAATACGATGTCTTCCAACATATTTATATTTATTCCTAAATTTTGGAGTTTTAAATTCTGTTCCTTGCAACATCATTAAAGTATAAATAGTTACAGAAGACGCATTTGAGTCTAGAACTCTGTTCAATCCCTCTATAAATGAATTTTTAGTTTCACCAGGTAATGGAACAATCAATTCAGCTTTAGTAGATCTTCCTGCGGCCCTTAAATGATTATTTACTGCAATCATGTCCTCGTGACGAATATTTGCTCTTCTTATATTTTCAAGAACGGTCTCACTCATTGATTGCAACGACATATTTACTGAAAACATATTTCCCAAAATACTTGTTATTTCCATAACTCTTTTTTTGCTATTTTTTCCAGTAGTTGCCATTATTTGAAGCGGCCAACCAAATTTATTTTTACTTTCTAGTAAGAATTCACATACAAGTTTATCTTGTGGGTACATTCCAAAATTAACATCAGCCATGTGTAAATTTGTAATTCCTAGTTCTTGAGATTTTTTTCCAATAAATTCTATTTCGGCCTTAACTCGTGCTTGCGAAAATTTGTTTAGTTTATGATAATAATTTGCACCTGTATGGCAAAATGAGCAAGTAAAAGGACAACCCCTATTAGTTTCTAAGAATGGAGTTAATTTTCCATCAAAAAATTTATCAAGCATTCCATTTAGGTAAGGCGAGGGTATTTCGTCTAAATCTTTTATTCTTTCAAGATAATTTCCAGTGATTAATTTAGGATCATTACCTCTAGTTTTTGGATCAATAAATACGCATCCATCAATGGGCTTATTGAAGAATTCTTTGATATTTTTTTGGTGTGATAGGTATCTCTCAACAACATTTAGAGTAGATCTCTCTCCCTCAAACAAAGCGTAAATATCTGTGTGAGGTCTGTTGAGAAGAAACTCTTTTTGTTGATCTGTTTCGTGAGGAAAATTTGTTCCACCTTGCAATACCACACAATTCGGATTAAATTTTTTTGCTATTTTGGCAAAATTTTCTGATAGATTGCTATTCCACGAATAATTACTTAAGCCCAAAATATCTGGTGGCTGTTTTTTTATATGACTCAATAAATCGTTAGGATATTTAAAAAGCTCAATACTAATTTTGTCCTTAAGTTTGCTTTTAAGGTAACTTGCTATAAACCCGATATTAATAGGTATCGTGTCTGAAACTAATATTATTGTATCGTAGGTTAAATCGCATAAATATATTTTTAAAGGTTTGCTCATAAATAATTTTGGTGGGTTGAATAAATTTACGGCCCTCCAGTTAATGATTTGGCAGGGTCTAATTTTTTTTGAATTATTAAATTAGGGAATTTTTTCTTAACAATAGATCTTAAAGATCTATCAATTTGTTTTGTTGTTTTTGGATTTAAATATTCCCTTTCTATTCTTAAATTTTTATTTACCTTTGAATTGGTTTTAATATGTATATTGTTAGTATCTTTTATCAAAAACTTTTGTAAATTATACTCAATGAATAAAGAATATCTTACCAAAGGATAAAGTATAAATCTTGGACACCATCTTGCTAAAAAATCATTAAATGCAATATTCTTTTTAATAAAATTAGAAATGAAATTTTGATTAAATTTATGAGTTTTGTCATCTCCACCTCCACCTCCAAAAATCTGCATTCCTTTTACTTCCTGCGCTTCTTTCTTAAATTTTTCTTTATCTTTAATTGTAGAGTGCGGATTCATACTTTGACGTTCGTTAAGATCTTTTAATTTTTTATATAATTTTAAATCAATAGTTTTATTTTTCATCAATTGAGCATATGTTCTTGTCGCTTCGAGAAAAACTAGCATATCCCAAAAGACTACCTCACTCATAGGCGCCCCATTAAAATTGATGTAATATCTTTTGTAAGCCCCAATGTTTGACACAAGTTTTAAAAACGCCTCTTCCTCGTCAACTGTGTTTCCAATCAATTTAAGGTTTTTGCCATAATCATAAAGAGGTGTACCGACCAATGGAATTGCGTAAAAAATATCTACGTATTTAAATAATATGCTCACTGGAACTCTTAGTCTTGTAGCTATTTCACCTAAAAATCTTCCTGAGGCTTTAGCAGTCTCTAATGTTTCCCCAGGCATGCCCACCATAAATCCTAAAGGCGGAGAATATAAACCTATTTCGTAACAATTAAATAAAGCTTTTTTAACATCTTCCACCTCAAATTTTTTTTCCATGATATCTAACATAGTTTGACTTCCAGACTCTATGCCAAATTTTATTGATGAACATCCATGATCTTTATAAAATTGTAAATCCTCTTTTGTAACACTTGTGCATCTAACACCTGTAGCATTCCAAAGCATATCATGTTTGTGGAATAGTTTTGCTACCTCATAAGTGTATTTTTTGTTAGATCCAAAATTTTCATCATCTACGCTTAAAAAACCTACATTAAATTCTTTAAGTTCTATTAAATGCTTCTCAAGATCATCAAGATTATAAGTTATGTAACCTTTTGAGCCTCTTTGACAAAAAGTACATTTTGCAACACAACCTTTAGAAGTATGTATGCTTGTAGACATAGGTCGTCTATGTTTCTCAAATGATCTTTCATCTAGTAAAAATTCTTCAGCTAAAGAAAAATGGCGAAAATAATTTTTTAGTGCCTCATTATCTCCTTGAAGGCCAGTTTTCAAATATTCAAAAGAAGGGAAAGACATGTCACATGAAGAAAGTGTTTGACCATAGCCTGAAAACTTTAATTCATTATTATCTAAAACAGCTATACCTCTGATTTTAAGTAGTTTTTCTACGTTGACTTTATTATTCTTTCCTCTTTGAGATATAGAATAATCTAACAATCCTGTCCAAGCAATCTCTCCATCGCCAACGACACACACATCAACATCGGTTTTTTTTAAAACTGTATTAGATGCTGCCGTTAAATAACCTCCACAAACAATTAACGCTTCAGGATTTGCCTCTTTAATAATTCGAGCAATTCTTTTAACTTGCATATATGAAGTTGAAACCACTGCACTTAACCCAACTATTTCAGCTTTGTTATTTTTAAAATAATCTCTGATTTGACTATCTGTTGGATAAAGCATATCAATATCGTAAAACTTACACTCATTAAAATTATTTTTTTTTGCCCAATGATTCAGAGAAGTAATCGCTATTTTAGGCATTATAGGAACCGGTCCCTCTGATCTTTTTCTTCTTAACTTTCCACCTGGGGTTTCTACTGGAATACTGCAAAGTACAGAATTTACATATTTTTTATCTTCAAAATTTTTTTCAATCGAACTCATAATACCCATTTAACAGTTTTTTATTTAAATGATTTTTGAATATAAATCATTTTTTTAAATTACTAAATATCGAAAAATGGTCAAAATACACGCATTTATTAGCTAATTAGGCTGGATTTAAATCTGATGATTTTAAAAATTGCTTCTATAAATAATCCGAAAATTAATGTTGAAATTAAACTATAACCAAAAAATGGTATCCCCATTATATATGACTGAATAAGCCCAGATAAATTGGATGGATACATTCCTAAAAACCAAACTCCATAATTAGTTATTAAGTAAAACATGAGTGCGCCAATTATTGAACCTATTATTCTGCTAACAAAAGTTTTAGACAAGTATTTAGACAATAAACCAATTACTAATACACTTCCCCAGGTAAAAAATACAGTGCTATGTAAACCTATAAATAAATCTGTAATTGCGAAACTGGCCAGGACAATTGGTAAAGATCTTAAACCAAAAAAAGCTGGGACATAAAAACTTAAGGCTATTAAACTAGTAAAGTTTGGTGGATGAGGAACAAATCTTGTAATTGCAATACTGAAAAATATTCCTAAAAAAATGTAAAAATTCTTCATTTTTTAATTATTAATATTTAGACATAAAAGACAAGCTTATTCTACGATCATCTTGATTATAGGTATCTGGTCGCTCATAAATCTCATTTGTTAGATTTGTTACATTTAACGACCACTTAGTATTTGCTATATCTTTAGCAAAAGATAAATTCATTATATCTGAACTGTCAACTTTAGCTCTATAAGTCCCCTCTTTCCAATCTTCAACTTGTCCAATATGTCTATAGTCATATTTTAAACTAAACGGTCCAATTAATTTTGAATTTAACATTTGATTATATCTTATTCCATATTGTTGTTCTGGTCTTCTTAATTGAGGTCTTCCACTTGACTCTCTACTTTTCGTGAGGGCACTAGTCAAACTTAATTTTTTAGACTCATTCCCAAGTGATATACTATTTTCAAATCCTTTTTGTTCTATATCAATAATTTCATTATATCCACCTGTAGATGTACTCCTATTCAAAACATTAGAAACTGAACTATCGTAAATCGTTGAAACCAAAGATACAAAATTAGAAAAATCGTACTTGATTGATAGTTCTCTGGTTAAACTTGTTTCAGGTTTTGTTGTTTTCATAGCTTTGTAACTGCCACTAGGATTACTACCATGTAAAACAAATAAATCTGGATGTCTTAATCCGGTAGACTCTGAAAGGCTAAAAGTAAAATTTGATAAATATTTTGTTGCATTTAGTCTGTAAGTTAAATTTTCCTTACTATATTTGTGGCTATCTCCTCTTAGGTGCGCGGATAATATTGTATCGTTGTTAAATTTATATCCTGCATTAGAAAAAAACCCTATGTTATCCATATGTCCCTCAGCAGACGAACCCCAATTTCCTTGAACCTTAAAGTCGCCTTGAGTGTAATTATAATCACTGCCAAAACCCAGAGATAAATTTTCTGATAGCTCTAATTTTCTTTCACCCTTAAAAGTATATGATTTAGAATAATATTTATTTTTAACGGCTGTATCATAATACCTATCATGAACATGCATGTGAGATGTAAATTTATCAATTGTGTTATCTTTTCTTTTTTCTAAGCTAGTTTGAACAGCATAAAGAATGTTGTCTGCTTGAGCATTTTCATCGTCCCAACTATCGTAGCCTGTATCAGTTTTTCTAGCATATCCTGTTATACCAATTTTTAAATCATCTTTTAAAAATTTTGATGAGTTATAATTTAAAGAGAGATTTTTTGTACCATCAAGATCTAACTTACTATTTTGTGCGCTTGAGTACTCTGACTGAGAGCTTCCACCTTTGATATTATGATGCCAACCACCCTTCGAAATATAGGTATAATTTCCACTTATTGAATTATTTCTGCTATTAGATCCACCTATTGATAAAGAATTAACATAATCGATATCCGTTACAAAATTTATTGCTCCACCAATCGCAGCCGGCCCAAATATCGCTCCATTTGCACCCTTGTAAATTTCTATTTGTTGTAAACCTTGTAAAAAATCATAACCAAAATCAAACATTGCCTTTGGAGAGCTTTGATCATTTATTGGTATGCCGTTTAATAGAACTAAAGTATGATTTGAATTCGTACCTCTCATAAAAACAGAGGATTTTTGACCTCTTGGGCCATCACTATAAATATCAACTCCTATTTCATTTTCAAGAACACTTCTAACGTCCTCATAACCAGACTCAATTAATTTTTTTTTAGTAATAATTGTTTTTCCAAGACTTCCCTCCGAAATTTTGGATGTGTTAGGAGCTGAAAATATTGTAATACAAGGTGTTCCGTCTGAATTGTTCCATTTACAGCTAGAAAGTTCTTCAGCTTTCAAAGGAAGTATTAGAAGATAAATTATACCTAAAATTGTTACCTTTTTCATAATCGGCCCTCATTTAAGATTGCCTAATTAGACAACCTGATTAATTTAAGTGCCGATGCTAATTTTTCATTGTAGAACTAGACTGTTCCCGGCCATCATTCAACAGCGGACTTAACTGGGTGGCGCTCCGACTATACGGTTGCGGGTACAGCTCATGACTTTCACACGAATTTCCCACCATGCATTTCAGCTACTAATTCATAAAAATTTATTGGTCAAAAGTCAACAAAAAATAATGATATTGAAAAGGTTTTTATAGATTAAGTTAAATGTTCCCCATTAACATAAATAACATTTTTAATCATGTTTAAAGGTCTAAGATAGAAAGCCATATTTGAAACTATTTCTTTGTTAGTTTTATATTGGCTTTTGAGATAACTAATTTGCTTTTGTTGGAAATTACTAAATTCAACAATAATTTTATCAGAGTTTAAAAATTTCTTCTCATCATTGTTCAAATTAAATTCTCTTTTTTCAAATTTATTTTCTAATAAATTAAATATAGAGCTACTAATAATACCTGTAATTTTTTCATAAATTTTTGTGTCTGAAAAATATTCAAATGCAACAGTATTTATAATTTTAATAATTTCTTGTTTATAATTGATAAGCGCTAAAGTAAGAAATTTATAAATCTTATTGGAAGATCTTTCTGAAATGTCATCTTCTTTCTTGAAAACAAGATCTTTTTCATCAAGCTCATTTTCTGTAGAGAGAACAAAATCGTCTAATAATTTATTCAATGAAGAATTATTATTTTTACAGTAATTGTAAATTTTTGAAAGAACTTCGGATCTATTAATATTTTTATGATCTAAATATTTATATAAAGGTCTAAGTAGTCTTGTATTATGGAAAATATGAACAATTAGGCTAAATTTTCTACACTCTAAAAAGTCTTTATAAGGCAAAGTTTTAGTCTCATAAATTATTTCTTCAGTCTCTGTTATTCTTTCTGAATTATTGTTAACGGTATAAACACCATCGCATTCAGGAATTACCCTAAATTTAGTTTTAAGTTGGTGTTTGTTAATATAATTTTTTTGTTCCATCTCAGTACCTTTAAGCAAGATAGTTTGAAGCATTGAAAATTCATCTATTCCATAATTGACTAAAGATAAAATACCGTCAATGTAAGATTTTTTTGTTTCACCGGGAAGCGACAGCATTACATCGGAATAAGTCTCAACACCTTCGCTTGCCATTTTTTTGAAAATATGAGCGGGCAAATTTGTTCTCTTGATATTTTGTAAAGTTTCATCATTCATACTTTGAACTGTCGCACGAACCATGATGCTCCCTCTCTTTAAAATTTTGGCTGTTTCAAGAATTCTTTCATATTGCGCTTTACCACTTGAACACCAAACATTCTCTGGGAAATTATATTTGTCTTGAACGCTACGTATATGTTGAAAAATTTTAACATCATTTTTATACATCCCGAAGTTTGGATCGGTAAATTCAACTATATTCATATTTAAATTATCTTTTTTTATTTTTTCTGCAATATATATAAGCTCATCTTTAATTCTTTCTGGATCATAGTATCTTATTTTTGAAAAATATTTTGTACCTTGTTGACAAAAAGTACAACTATATGGGCAACCTCTATTTGATTCTAACAAAGGAATTGTTCCATCCTCAAAAAAAATATCCATCGTGCCGGATAAATAAGGAGAAGGAACATGCTCTAATTTTATATCACCAACTCCTATTCTAAAATCTTCAGCTCCTGGTATTAAAGGTTTATTATTTTCTTTTAAAATTGAAATGGTATTAGGGATATTTTCTTTTTTGGTAAGCTCAATATTTTTATTATTTTTTTTGAATTTCTCAACTATAAGATTAGCTACTATTTCTCCATCACCCTCAACTAAAAAATCTATATGCTTATTATCATTTAAAAATTCAATTTTTTTATCATCGTCTATACTAAAATTTGGTCCACCAAAAACTACTAAAGTGTTAGTCTTTATCTTCTTCACTTCTTTTGCATAAAAAGTATTTAACTTTTCGATCCACATATAATTTCCAAACATAACAATGTCCGGCCTATTGGTTTTAAGGTAATTAGTAAACTCGCTAGGCTTTTTGAATAAGTCTATTTCAACGTCTTTATGGTTAACTTTTATGAATTCAGCAATAAGACCGATAGATAACGGGAAGTATCTGTTTTGCAATACACCATTGCTATTTTCATGCGCCAATAAACAAAGAGCTATTTTCATATATTATTTATAAATCATTTTTAACAATTACTAAACATCGAAAAACCGCAATTATTTCACTATATTTAAAATTATCATAATAAAGCTTTACAGTTCAATTATTGAACACTACAATGTTCAAATATTGAACATATGAAAAATATTAAAAATAAGCAAGACCAATTTGAAGTTTTAAGAAAAATTGAGGCTAATCCTGGATTTTCTCAAAGACAGTTAGCTACCAATTTGGGCTTTAGCCTCGGCAAATTGAATTACTGTTTAAGAGAATTAAAACAAAAAGGCTTCGTTAAGATCCAAAACTTTAATCAAAAAGAGGACAAGCTTACCTATCTAAAATATATGCTGACCCCAAAAGGTATCGCATTTAGAACAAAACTTACAATAAATTTTATGAAAAGAAAAATGAAAGAGTACGATGAGTTAAAATCTGAACTTGAGAAAATAAAATAAAATGTGGACTATAATTAAAATTGACAAAAAAAAAATTGATTTTCTTAAAAAAGATTTTCAAGATAAAATTGGTAAAAAGTTAGACTTTTACAATCCTAAATTAAAAATTACGAAATATAATAAAAATAAATTAATTTACAAAGAGGTAAATTTACTTGGTGACTATCTTTTTTGCTATATAGAGGGTATTGAAGAAAAATTAACTGTAAATAAATTAAAGTTTTCTCGAGGTCTTAAATACTTTTTGAACGGCTTTATAGAGTTTCAAGATGAAATTAAACAATTTATAAATGAATGTAAAAAACATGAAAATAACGATGGATATATTACGCACAATTTCTTCCCATTAGTGAAGAATAAAACATATAAGTTTTCCACCGGTCCTTTTGTAGATAAGATTTTTAGAATAATAAATCTTGATGGAAAAAAAATTGAAATTTTATTAGGCGGATTAAATACAACTATTAAAAAAGATAAATATTTGTTTAATCCAGTTTGATTGAAATATGAAAACAAAAAACTTAATTGTAAAAAGATTTTTTTACAAAGTGCGGAGCTTTGCCTTATATGCACGATAAATCATTTAATATTGGTAAAAGAAAAATTGGATTAAACCATAAACCTTTAGTAGTTGTAGAAATTGGTATAAATCATTCCGGGTCAATTGAGAAAGCTATCAATATTGCTAATGCTGCAATTAATAATGGTGCAGAAATAATAAAACATCAAACACATATTGTAGATGATGAATATTCTTACCATGCAAAAAAAGTCATTCCTGGAAACTCAAAAGAAAATATATATCAAATAATAAAAAAAAATTCTTTAAATGAGGAAGATGAATATAAATTGATGAAATATGTAACAAAAAGAAAAAGAATTTTTATAAGCACTCCATTTTCTAAAAAGGCTGTCGATAGACTAATTAAATTTAAAGTCAAAGGAATAAAAATAGGATCAGGTGAATGCAATAATTTCCCATTAGTAGATTATATTGCAAAATTTAAAAAACCTATAATTTTAAGTACTGGCATGAATGACTTAAAGACAATTAAAAGTTCAATTAAAATTATTAAAAGACACAAAACAAAATTTGCCTTATTACATTGTACGAATTTGTATCCAACACCACATAAGTTCGTGAGATTAGGAGCTATGCAAGAAATGATGAGAGAATTTAAAAATGTCCCAATTGGACTGTCAGACCACTCTGTTGGTATTAATACATCTTTAGGCGCAATAGCTCTAGGAGCTTCAATAATAGAAAAGCACTTTACTGCAAAAAAAAATTATAAAGGACCAGATATATCTTCCTCAATTGATCAAAATGAACTTAAAGAGTTAATTAAGGGAGCAGAAGAAATATTTCAAGCTAGGGGTGGAGAAAAAAAAGCACTTTCTAGTGAAAAAAAAACAATTAATTTTGCTTTCGCCTCTATAGTTTCTACAAGAAATATAAAAAAAGGTGAAAAATTAAATAGATCAAATATTTGGGTTAAGAGGCCTTTCACAGGAGATTTTTCTGCTCAAAAATACTTTGATGTTTTAGGAAAAGTTGCAAAAAAAAATATTAAATCTGGTGAACAACTAAAGAAAAAAGACATTTAATTTAATGAAAAAAATTGTTTTTTTAACTGGTACCCGAGCCGATTTTGGTAAAATTAGATCCATAATTTTAAGTTTAATAGATACCAAAAAATTCAAAGTGGACGTTTTTGTTACAGGTATGCATTTATTGCACAGATATGGATATACAATTGAGGAAATTAAAAAAGTCGGAATAGGAAGACTGTTTAAATTTTCAAATCAAAACACTAATTACGAGTCTGAAGTAAGAATGGATGAAATATTATCAAAAACTATTAAGGGTTTTTCAAAGTACGTAAAAAAAAACAAGCCAGATTTAATAATGCTTCATGGTGATAGATTAGAAGCCTTAGCAGGTGCGATAGTAGGCGCTTACAATAATATTTTAATAGGACATATTGAGGGAGGTGAAGTATCTGGAACAATAGATAATTCTATACGCCATGCAGTTTCAAAATTAAGTCACTTACATTTTGTAAGTAATAATGCACACAAAAGAAGACTTATACAACTGGGTGAAGCTAAAAAAAATATATTCGTGATCGGTTCTCCTGATATTGATATTATGATTTCTAAAGAACTGCCTTCAATTCGTAAAGTAAAAAGAATTTATAAAATAAAGTTTGATAATTATTCTATACTTATATTTCACCCAGTTACCACAGAAATTTCGAAGCTGAAAAAACAAAGTAAAATACTTTTTAATACATTAAAAAAAAGTAAAAATAATTACATTATTATTTATCCAAACAACGATTTAGGATCCAATATAATAATTAGTGAGTTATTAAAACTTAAAAATGAAAAAAGATTTAAGATTTTAAAAACTATGAGATTAACTTATTTTTTAACTCTTTTAAAAAATACGGAATTTATTATTGGAAACTCAAGCGCTGGTGTTAGGGAAGCCCCCTTTTATGGAGTACATTCTATAAATATCGGCAGTAGACAACAAAATAGATTTAACAATCAAGCAATTAAAAATGTAAAATTTAATCAAAAAGAAATATTAAAAGCTATAAAAACAAGTTTAAAAAAGAAAAGATTTAAACCAGACAATCATTTTGGCGATGGTAATAGCTGTAAAAAATTTGTTCGAATTGTTATGGGAAAAAATATTTGGAAAACTAGAATACAAAAGAATTTTGTTGACAACAGCTACTTCGACGCAACTTTATAATTATATCATGGATGCACAAACTAGCTTCTTAAACCATAGGAAAAACTTAAAAATTTCGTATTTTAAAATTAAATCACAATTTT
>MDTD01073868.1_pt1 | contig 12241 bp, 6 predicted proteins | sample 811221 | NCBI WGS metagenome assembly MDTD01 (sample SAMN05326646, study PRJNA326480) | marine metagenome | isolation source: seawater | place: Pacific Ocean: South West | collected 2011 | reverse complement strand
TTCCATCGTCGGTCGGGCTCTTCACCAGCGACCACGTGATCTTCATATCTTTTTTGGGCCACATTACCCAGTTTGCATCGATTGATTTCTGGGTCCCGTCAAAGAGGATATCCGCGCCCTCAGGGGCCTTGGCACCCGCATCTTTCGTCTTGTCGTAACCGGGTTTATCTTCTGGCTTGGGAGCCTTTTCCTCCGCCCATGCCGAATGCATCAGGACAAAGAGAGAGAGAATCGTGATATGTCTGGCAGCTTTCATGAAGTTTACTTAGGTTAGTAGGAGTAATTAGCTTGAACGAGGAAGGCTACATCGAACAGTCTCACAAATCCGCAGGATCGAACTGAGCCTTCGGCTTGCAGGCTAGGGATTCTAGGCAGGGCAGCAAGGAATCCTTTTCTCCTATTCTGCAGCGACCCGGCCCCGATCTGCCGAGGCTCTGTTTCCCCCCAAGCGCCCAAGAGCCGTGAGATGAAATCAAGCACTCGCTAACTGCTCCACTGGAGGCGCAAATTTCGTCAGGTTGATTCCCTCCACGGCCTGTTTATATTCTTCCATGTTGGGGATACGCCCGAGGATCGCGGAGAGCACCACGACTGGTGTTGAGGCTAGCAAGGACTCTCCCTTCTTACGTTCGGAATCTTCCACCACCCGACCTTGGAATAGACGAGTCGAAGTCGCCAGCACAGTGTCCCCCTTTTCTGCCTTCTCCTGATTGCCCATGCACAAATTACAACCGGGACGCTCAAGATACATCATGTTCTCATACTCAAGCCGAGCGGTATTCTTGGGAGCGTCATCATTAAAGACAAAGCCCGAGTACTTCTCGAGCATTTCCCAGTCTCCCTCCTCCTTCAACTCATCAATGATGTTGTAAGTAGGCGCGGCAACAACAAGAGGGGCCTTAAACTCGACTCTCCCATGCTGTTTCTCTAGGTTCCGAAGCATCTGGGAAACGATCTTGAGGTCCCCCTTGTGGACCATGCAGGAGCCCACGAATCCAAGGTCCACTTTTTTCTCCCCACCATAGAAGGACACCGCCCGTATCGTGTCGTGCGTGTATCTCTTAGAGACGTCATCATTATTAACGTCAGGATCTGCAATCATAGGCTCCACGATCTCATCCAGATCCACCACGAATTCTGCAAAATACTCCGCGCTGAGATCTGGTGTCAGGGCAGGTTTTTCGCCCGATTCTATTTCTTCAATCCTCCTCTCCGCGATCTCAATCAACCCCCTCAGGACCTGTGATTCGTTATCCATACCCTTGTCGATCATGATCTGGATCCGCCCCTTGGCGATTTCCAGCGATTCAATCAGAGTCGCATCCTCGGAAATACAGATGGAAGCTTTTGCCTTCATCTCAGCGGTCCAGTCCGTGAAAGTGAAGGCCTGATCCGCAGGAAGGGTTCCGATGTGCACCTCAATGACGCGGCCCTGGAAGACGTTATCACCGAACTTTTTCAGCATCTGGGCCTGGGTGGCGTGCACCACATCCCGAAAGTCCATGTGATCCTTGAGTTCACCCTTGAAGGTCACCTTGACCGACTCCGGAATCGGCATGGTGGCTTCGCCTGTCGCAAGAGCGAGGGCTACAGTTCCTGAATCTGCACCGAATGCGACGCCCTTGGACATCCGGGTATGCGAGTCGCCCCCGATGATGATGGCCCACTCATCTACCGTGAGATCGTTCAACACCTTGTGAATCACATCCGTCATCGCGTGATAGACACCCTTGGGATCTCTTGCCGTAATCAAGCCAAACTGATGCATGAAGTTCATCAGTTTGGGGATGTTTGCCTGCGCCTTCTTATCCCAGACGGAGGCCGTATGACACCCTGACTGGTAGGCTCCGTCAACAGTGGGAGCGATCAGAGTCGCAGCCATCGACTCCAGCTCCTGCGATGTCATCAGTCCCGTGGTGTCCTGTGAACCCACGATGTTGACCTTGACCCTCACATCGGAACCCGCATGCAAAACCGTATCTCCGCTCACCCCCACCGCATTCCTGTTAAAAATCTTCTCCACTGCTGTAAGCCCCTGCCCCTCGTGAGAAATCTCCTTGGACAGAGCAAATACCGGCTTCAATTCTATTCCGAGAGCACTCGCAGCAAAACTCTGGAGCTTTTTCCCAAAGACAACCGCATACGAACCGCCCGCCCTGATGAATTCCACCTTCTGTGGCGTGAGAGCGGAAGAAATATCCACCAACTCCTGATCCTCATTGTAGAGCTTTTTTTCCCGCGTATTGATCGTGAGTACTGTTCCGGTCGCCACAGAATACACCTGCTCGAGCACCGGATCCCCACTCTCGTCGAGAATCGGGAGTCCCTGTCCGTCCAATTTCTTGACCCAGTTTTTAAGGTCAATCCCGATCCCTCCCGTTACCCCGACAGTCGTCAGGAAAATTGGCGAGATCCCATTCGTCCCCGCAACAATCGGGGCAATATTGACAAAGGGCACGTAAGGGCTTGCCTGTTTACCCGTCCAGAGCGCTACGTTGTTGACCCCGGACATCCGTGAGGAACCCACCCCCATGGTCCCCTTTTCCGCGATTAACATCACACTTTTCCCCGGATACCGCTTCTGCAACTCCTTGATTTCTTCCTGAGCAGCCTCGGAGATCAGGCATTTACCGTGGAGCTCACGATCAGAACGAGAGTGCGCCTGGTTCCCAGGTGAGAGCAGGTCCGTAGAGATATCACCCTCTGCAGCAATATAGGTCACGACCTCAATTTCCTCCGCGACTTCCGGAAGGCCCGTGAAAAATTCGGCTTTGGCATAGCTCTCCAGTATTTCGGTAGCCCGCTGGTTGCCGGCAGCGTGGGCCTCCACTAGTCGTAAAGTATCGGCCTCGTAGAGGAACACCTGGCTTTTGAGAATTCCCCCGGCCTCCTCCGCAATTTCGCTTTTGTCCCCAAGCGCAAGATCCAACAGTACTCTGACCGAAGGTCCACCTTTCATGTGGGCGAGAAGTTCAAAGGCGAATGTCGGAGTAATTTCCGCTACCGTACTTTCGCCGAGAATAATCCTCTGAAGGAAGGAGGCCTTTACGCCAGCTGCACTCGTTGTTCCAGGCAAGGTGTTATATATCAAGAACCTCAGAGAGTCCTTGCGATCCTCATTGTCCACATCCTCGATCTGAGCAATGATTTCCGCCAGCAAGGCACCATCATCGATCGGCTTGGGGCTCAGGCCCTCAGCCGCCCTTTCTTCGATCTCTGCGATGTATTCCGAGTAGAGGCTCATTATGAGAATATCCCATGGCAGGGACGGGACCGGTTCAGGGGCAGGCCAGAGACCATTATCACCCGACTTGATGGGAGAAGGGGCGACGGACCGTCAGGCTGAACAGATTTCGTCCTTCTGCAAGAAAACGACCCGTTTAGAATCATCCTAACAGGGTTTCCAGTCAATACCAATGCCGTCTCGGCAGAGACAATTTATCCGGCAGATCCTTCCGGCAGATAATTATTTCGCGCTGAAGGCCCGCTAGCGCGCAAGGATCCGTTTCATTTGAGATTCACTGAGGGCCTTGAATTTCCGCGTCGCATCGCAGCTGGTCTCAGTGAACAGGAGAAAATTATCCCGGGCTTCCTGGCTGCCAAAGTCAAACCCAATGAGGGCCCTGCCTACCCGCTCTCCAGAATACTGGTAATCAAAATACACCAGGTCCGAGAGATTGGACGCCTTCTCCAGAAAATCTGCGAGCGCTCCTGCCCGTTCAGAAAACTCAACCTCAAGAAAAAGGGGATACTCCAACAGAGTGGGCTCAAACGGAAAGGCCCTGAACTCTACATCAATCTCTCCTGTTAGGTCCTCAAAGATTAAGCCCGTTTCCTCCCAAATGGCATACAACTCGCGAAAGGACCTTTCTCCAGCCTCAAGCCCGATTACGGGCCATGCCTTGTCTTGATCAGTTTTCCCATACTGAAACTCAACGATGTTAGCCTTTATTCGAAGTTCGCTGAGCAACTGGTGGAGGGTGCCAGCGCGCTCCTCAATTTCAAAACGCAGGTAGCGCCGGGTTTCCGACCCAATCCGGGCCCCGCGAACCACCCTCTGCAGCTGTGCAAAATCCATGTTGGCGCCACAGATAAGAACCAGAATGTTTTTGTGATCAGGGAGGTCACTCCGGTGGGCTAACCACCCTGCCAAACCCATCGCTCCAGCGGGCTCCGGAATAATCCGTTTACGCTCCCAGAGATACTGCATCGCCGCACAGACCTCCTCGTTGGTGACCGTAAGAAAGCGATCAATCAGGTCTCGACAGAGCGGGAATGTGTGTTGGCCCGCTATTGCCACAGCCGTGCCATCACAAAAGACATCCACCTCCTGCAGGCGAACGGGTTGTCCAGCTTCCACTGCAGCTTTCATGGATGCCTGCCCCTGACCCTCAACTCCATAAAGCACGATGTCGGGGAAATGGTGGCGAAGTCGCGCTGCCACTCCAGCTGCCATGCCCCCGCCTCCAATCTGCAGGAAAGCAGCGTCAAAAGGTCCTTCTCCACTCGCTGCAATCTCATCACCAATAGTTCCCTGTCCTCCCATGACAACCAGATCGTCGAAGGCATGCACGAGAATATACCCTTCCTGATCCGCACAGTGTTGTGCGGCTTCGAGAGCTTCATCGTAGCGGTCCCCAACCAATTCAATCGATACTGCTTCACCTCCCAATTGCCGCACCGCGCGTTGCTTCATGAGAGGGGTATTCAACGGCATGAAGATCCGGGTCTCGAATACCCCGCCCATCTTTGCAGCAGCAATAGCTACTCCCTGGGCGTGATTTCCCGCCGATGCCGCCACAACCCCCCTCGTCTGGTGAGGATCCAGCTGGGCCATTCGATGATAAGCTCCTCTCCATTTGTAAGCATGCATGGGAGAAAGATCCTCCCGCTTCAGATAGAGGTTACAGTCTTCAGCTCCGATCCGCTCAAGCGGAGTGACCTTGCCAACGTCGTAAACAGTTTTGCCGGCTCGCCGCACTTCCTCGTGCAGCCGGGAAAGCAGCTCTGCGCCGGAAGTAACCTTGTTCATGCCGAATGGGGATTAGGACCCAATCCCTCTGTCCGCTTAGCTCCCCGATCCCACCCGGCACCGGGGACCCTCTGGCAGGAGCCAACTCTTCCTGCAGGTCATTTCAGGCAAAAAGGGTGCCGGAATTCAAAGCAGCGCATCCAGGATCAGATTTGTGGACTCAATGATTCTTTGCTCTCTGGGACGTAGGTCTGGTGTAAATTCTATGCTGGTCAGGTGCTGCAGACCTTCAATATAGCGAATCGCTATCTCATTTGCCTGCTCTTGCGAGAACTGCTGTCCTTTTTCTTTTACCATACCGCGGGCGAACTCCTTGGAAAAGGATACCGGCTTACCATCGCGAGCCAGCAATTCTCCCTCCTCATCGACCTTCCAGAAACGCGAAGAGTCCATCGTGTAAAGCTCGTCTGCAGCCACGATTTCTCCCTCTGCATTGATACCGTGCTCGGTTTTGGTATCCACAAGAACCATTCCCCTTTCCTTGAGATACTGGGAAACCATCCCGAAGGCCATTAGCGATGAATTCCGGATCTGAGCATACTGCTCGGGACTGCAGATTCCCTCGCCGATCAGGTAAGCCGCATCAATCGTCCGGTCCACCGCCTCCTTCGTGCTGGGAGTGTCCATCAGATATGGCAGAACTCCGTTCGGCTTCAGATCTCCCAATGTCAACTCGTGTCCCGCATAGCTCATGGACTCACCGCCCTCCTCCTTTGCCGCAATCCAGTGCTGGTAAAGTGAAGTTGAGGTTGAGCTCTCCGCCATATAAAGGCGCAGGACGTTTTCTAGTTGGATCAGCTTTAAATTTTCCGCCGGAATGACCGTCGACGATGGAGCGAGGCCCTCGACTTCAAACTGCGAGGAGCCCAGCACGGGCTTCACCAGTTGCAACATATGGTCATGGTTGAAAGCCAGGACCTGATCCTTGAAAGGAATAGCACCCCGGTTCACATCATGAGTTGAGATCCGGTTGTTTCGGAACATCAGCCGGATCGGTTTGCCTGAACTTGTTTTCAGGCTTTCGCCGAATACAGAATCTGAAACCTTGCCCTCGAGGACCGTGCAGCCGCTCAGCCTTGAAATTTCCCCATCCTCAATCAACTGCTTGATGGGTCGGCCCTCGTTTACGGCAGCCCCATGAGCCCCCACCAATTCTCGTATCTGTTGCTCGTCTAACATGAATTTAATCTTCTCCAAGAACTGCTACCTTCTGGAGGCGCGCGAGGGGAGCGGAAAGTTCACTGAGGTTCAAATGACCCAGAACAATGCAGACTGGAAGATCCCAGGAGGGCAACTTGTTCACACTTGCTAACATTGCCACCGCCGAAAGAGGTGCTATCCTTCGTCACCGAAATGGAATCTTCCCGTTTTCGGCTCACCCATCGAAAGCTACTTTTTCCCACAGAAAAACAAACCAGCCTACCTATGACCACACTCGTCGGAAACACAGCACCAGACTTCACCACTCAGGCAGTCATGAACAGTGGAGAGGTCGTCGAAGACTATAATTTCAGCACCGCGATCTCGGGGAAATACGCTGTGCTTTTCTTCTACCCGATGGATTTTACCTTTGTGTGCCCAACCGAGTTGATCAGTCTGAACAATCGGATCGACGCTTTTCGCAAGCTGGGTGTTGAAGTGGTCGGCGTGTCTGTCGACTCTCACTGGACTCACAACGCCTGGCGTAACATGGATGTTGATAAGGGCGGTATCGGGCAAATCGATTATACCTTGGCAGCAGATCTCAGCCACGAGATCTCACAGGCTTACGGGATTGAGAGCCACGGTGGGGACTCCTATTACCCGGCAGGAGTAGCCATGCGGGCAACATTTATCATCGACCAGAAAGGAATCGTCCGCCACATGACCGTAAACGATGAACCGCTGGGCAGAGACATCGATGAGGTCCTCCGAATCATTGAGGCGCTTCAGTTTTTCGAGGAGAACGGCCAAGTGTGCCCTGCTGGATGGAATAAGGAAAAGGCGGCGTTCAGTCCTTCTGACCCCACAAAACTCGCCGATTACCTTTCGGAGAACGCAACGGAGCTTTGAGCCGTTTGACCTACTTTTCTGGGTTCAAGGGCCGCCCTTGCAACTCCTTCTCCAATAGACCGAGTATCAGCGACGCCCGCTGTAGATCGCGAAACTCAGGGCCTCCATGTCCTGCCCCTGGGATCACCTCCAACACCGCCTTCAGGCCTGCCTTGCCGTAAGCTGCCTTGAGGCGCCTGCCATGCTCTATCCGTTCGTTTTGATCAGCCGCCCCTACAAGAAAAAGAATCGGGGGGTCATCAACGGTGATGTGGTTGGTTACACTCGCTTTGCGCAGGAGCTCAATGTTCTCGGAAGGTTTACCTCCCAGAAGCTGGTAAAGAGGACTAGCGGGTTTGTCCCAACGCTCTGAGTTAGAAATGGCATCATGGTAAAGATCTGTAGGGCTATACATCCCAATAGCCGCTTGGACCCGGCTTGAGTAAGCCACATTCCCTCCGACACGGCCTTCCAACTCCGCAACCCCTCCACTAGTAGCTAAAAGCAAGGCAAGGTGCCCTCCCGCAGAAGCTCCTGCCACAGCGATCCTTCCCGCTTCAACCCCTAACTTCTCCGCGTTGGCCCGGAGAAAACGGATAGCCCCCTTACAGTCATGAAGGATGGCGGGGAATTTGGCCGCATGACTCTTGCGGTAGCCCACGCTCGCCACTGCATACCCGTGTCGGACCAGCCACCGCACCTGACAGCTTTCTTTGGAACCTGATCGCCACGAACCACCGTGGAAAAAGACAACCAGATGAGGTGTGCCCTCCATCTTTCCCGGAAGATAAAGATCCAGACTCAATGGCGTCCCTTCCACCTCTGCAAAGACTACTCCCCGGTAAATCACTCCGGACTTGGTCTTCTCTACAGTTGAATCAAAAGGCTCCCGCGCGAAAGCCACCGCCAGGGACAACAGCATTCCACAACCCAGCAGAAGCAAACGGAATCTCGTCATCAGATCAAGCCATGTTGAGAACCTGCCACAAACGATCAATGAAAGAATCCGAACTCAGCAACGAATCGAAGAGAGCCTCCATGCCTGCATTGTCTTTTACACGAGACCTTCAGAGATGCCAATGAGCGCCCCTTGATCATTTGGCGGCAGGACTTCATTACTTCGGTCAGTTCTTAAGGAATATGTCGCTTTTTACAACCAGTCGAATGAGTTCACGGAGACGGTTGTCCTTCTTTCCCAACTCGGCGGTAATCCGGTCCAGTTCACCACGGTCTACCGCTTCGAGTCTTCTTCCCGTAGAATAGGTGAGCATTTTCTTCGCAAGATTCCTTACCACCAATTCCTTTCTCTCCATCAGCATGCTTTTGAATTCTATAATATCCTTGATCTCCCTTCCGCTTGAAAGTGTTGCTGAGGCATCAATGGGCCCTTTCGCCCGCCTGTAACCGTCCCTCCACCGTCCTACCACATCGAAATTTTCAAATGCGAAACCCATGGGGTCAATTTTGCGGTGGCAGCTGTTACATGACTCGTTCGCCCGGTGGAGGTCCAGCAACTCACGGATCGTGGCAGCCTCGCGGGTATCGGTAGGAAGGGGTTCCACATCAGGTGGCGGAGGAGAGGGAGGGGTTCCGAGAACGTTTTCAAGAACCCATACTCCCCTGATGACAGGTGAAGTCTCCACACCGTTGGCCGTCGCGGTCATGACTCCCGGCTGCGTAAAGATTCCTCCGCGTCTTGGATCCTTCAGCTTCACCTTGCGGAGACGCTCTCCCCGGACGCCCTCCCGGCGGTAGATCCATTTCGCCAGCGTCTGGTTCATATAGGTGTAGTCTCCATCAATAAACTCCTCAATCCGACCATTTCTCCCTAGAATATCTCCGAAGTAGCTTGTCACCTGCTTCATCAGTAAAGGTTCCACCCTGAGGTTCTTGTAGAACTGATAATCCCCGCCCGACGGGGGCATCTTGCCAAGTTTGTCCATCCGCAGCCAGACCGAGGGAAAATGCCTGACGAATGCTGCCGACCTCGGGTCCCGGAGCATGCGCTCGACCTGACGATCAAGCTCCACGGGATTTCGCAACCGCCCCTTCCGGGCCAGATCCATGAGGGTCTTGTCCGGCATTGAGGACCACAGAAAATAGCTCAACCGTGAGGCGAGAGCAAAATCATCGATAATCCCTGGATCTTCCTTCAGGTAAAGAAACTGCGGAGAACACATGAGGGCGGCATAGCCATCCTGCATCGCTCTGATGTATGGCGGCACTCCTTCCTTGGTGTCTTTAGGCTGGGAGACATTGTGCAGAGGGTCCGCTGAGAGCTTAACGTGCGCTGAATTCGGTCCACTCCACCCTGCCCTGAAGCTATTTCCTCCACCGTAGGCAAAGTATTCAACCCGGATCACATGCTCTCCCTCTTCAAGGGCCACCTTCCCCTTTTTCAGCTCAGCACCATGCAGCCCATCATGCAGGATTACTTCTTCTCCACCAATAACCATTCGGGCTCCATCATCGGAGGCCATTTCAAAGGTGTAATCACCCGCTCTCGGAGCCTCTACCTTTCCCTCGAACACCATCCCGAAGTACTCCTTCTTCCCCGAGGCACTTATGTCGATGAAACCCTTCGGAAGCCTCCCCTCTGAAACCGCCCTCATAGCTTTGAAATCAGGGAGTTTGTCCCACTTCCCTTCGTAAACCTTGTAACGCAGATCCTTGACTCCTCCCGCCACCTTCACCACGGGGCCCGCTTGTTGCTTCAAAACCAGTTGCACATAAGGCTCAATCTCATCGGGGTCCACCGGACGACGAAAGCACCGCTCGGCAAAGGAGAGCAGAAGCCTTCTGATTTCCTCCTCTTCCCCGGAACCCGACCCATACAGAGCAGTATGGCTTCTGGGGGGCCACGTTTCCAGTAAAGGCTCTACCTTGAGACTGTGGATCCTGAGGTGAGGTCCGCGGTAGCCCCCCTTGAAGAGGAGCCGCGCCATGTTCAGTCCCCAGTTGTCATGTCCCTCCTTATCAACTTTCTTATCGGGCCGCTTAAAAAACTGCGCAGGCATGTAATCCTCAACGATCTTTTCCGGGCGGACAAATTTCTCAGTGGGCCCATTCTCCCATCCCAGCCATGGTGTCCATGTCGTGTCCATCCAGACGTCATGCCTGAACACCTTCCTCTTGCCGTCAGCAGGAACGGACCACAAGGCCTCAGGGGTGGAAGTTGGACCCGCTAACCCGCCGTTTTTCGTATCTGCAATGTTGAGACAAAGCTGAAAAGGATCCTTCTGGTCAACTGACACCGTCTCTTGCCACGGGTGTCGGGGATTGTGCCCCGACACTTCTACTGTGATTCTATATCTGGTCGAGAGCCCCACCCCCCCACGAAGACTACTCGGCGCAACCCGTCCATATCGCTCGTATCCCACCGCCATCATTTCATATCCTTGGTTCAACTCCCGTGAGACTGTCTCGATCAGATTCCTCCCTCTTCCCTCAATCAAATGCCCGGCGAAGTGATGGGACTTGGCCTCTGGCCGTGGCCCCAGTTCGGTGGCCTGCTCCAGAGTTTCCTCTACCGCACCGAGGGTCAGCTTCAGGAGGAAGTCCGACATTACGAGATGGTCTCCCAGGTTGAAGAATCCGTCTTCCTCCTCGTCCTCCGGAAAAAACCTCAAGGGGTCATTACCTGTTCTCTCAACACTTCCATTCCCGTTGTTATCAACCAAGCGGGACCCAGCGGCATCCGGCCGGTATTGTGGCCCATTAAGATACAGGAGATCCCTCAGGGTGTTACGCAGTTCATGACGATTCAACCGCCGGAGAACTGTCCGGCCACCAGTGCTCCGCTTCTTCGCATAAAACGAGGCGAGCTCTCCCGTGAGCTGCTCCACAACTGGGGACCATTCCTCCTTTTCCGGTTGCAGGCTCTTCCTTGGTGGCATTTCACCAAGATTGAGCTGATCAAGGATGTTCTGCCACGTCTCCAGAGTCTGAATATCTGAGAGATCGGTTCCCAGAGTATCAAACCGGTAGTCGCCTTTCTGTTTCTGGGCCCCATGGCAATCAAGGCAGTATTCCTGCAGGAAAGGACGGATCTCCCCGAGTGTGTTCGCGAGCACAGGGCCCGGCAAACAGCTTAGCATGAGGGCGACAGTGGCAAACAGCCGGATGGGCATCGGATAAGTTTGCTGGATCCAGGGACTTTCGACTCGTCTCTACGCCTTCCACTCCAGTCCCCGAAGTGTACCCGTGCTGGATCCGAACTGATCTATTTCAAGCCCACTACTCTGAAGAATGGATAGAAGGAGATTGGCTGCAGGGACTCTCTGGAGGTCCTCCTTGGGATAAACCTTGTGCTCTCCATGTCTGAAGCCCCCACCTGCCAGGACCAGCGGAAGGTTTTTTGTCTGGTGGGTGCCGGCCGCCATGCCGCATCCATAAAGTATCGTGGTATGATCGAAGAGAGTCCCTCCGTTGATGGGATCTTCCTGCTTCTTGAGCAGATCAATCAAGTACGACATCATTGATATCTGATAGCCTTCGATCTTCTTCAGCGCCGCGACAGGCTCCGGCCTCTCGCCATGGTGCGAGAACCCATGGTATCCCCCGTTCAATCCAAAATCGCCATTGGCGAAGCCGCTGACCATTGTGATAGCCCTTGTTGAATCGGTCTGAAGCGCCAGAGCGATCAACTCGATCATCGCCTTCAACTGCTCAGCTGTTCCATTCCCGGGATTGGGTTCCTTGACATCTGTTTTTGGCTTGGGCCGCTCCAGCCAGGGTTCCTGCTGAACAATTTTCTTCTCCATGGTCCGCACCGCATCGAAATATTCTTCCAGCTTTGTCTGGTCCTGCTTTCCCAGTTTCCTGTTGAGACTCTTTGCCTGCTCGCCGACAAGATCGAGGATACTGGAGTGCCGCTTGAACCGCTCACCTGCGGAAGCCTTCTTTTCAGCACTGTCTTCGTGGAACATGGCACGGTAGGCAGCTCTCATGTCGATGGAAGGAACCTGCACCCCGGTCCGGGTGAAACTGAGGAGGTTTCGCTCCCTTACTCCCAATGTCATGGAGGGAAATCGAGTCGCAGCCCCATGGTGTTCGGCCAGCTTCTGGTCGAGGCTAATATTTCCTTCCGTATAATTGTGGGCCAGGACCGGACGCACTCCGCTCAGGAACACCGGAACTCCCTGATGCCCTCCAGTAAAACCATGGTCAAGGTTTGAA
>MDTD01066207.1_pt1 | contig 12242 bp, 10 predicted proteins | sample 811221 | NCBI WGS metagenome assembly MDTD01 (sample SAMN05326646, study PRJNA326480) | marine metagenome | isolation source: seawater | place: Pacific Ocean: South West | collected 2011 | reverse complement strand
GCGGCCAAAAATTATCTCTTTGCCAGCCACAAATCCGTTGAAATCGGCCATAAATACATGCATGACCGCCTGGGACTGGAGCCTCTCATCGACCTGAAGTTCAGGCTGGGTGAGGGCACGGGCGCCGCCGTCTGCATGGAGTTGCTGGACCTTGCCACACGCGTCCTGGCCGAGATCAAAACCTTTGAAGAGGTCGGGGTTTCCCAGGCGGAATAGCCCCCTTTTCTCTTTGTACCTATCGCCGCCGCCCCAGACGCTGTACCCATCTGTATCCGGGGGCGGCGGCTTTTCTCCACTTTTCTAAACCTGCGTTTAGGTATATAACCAGGTCTATGAAATACCGCTCCCGAAAAAGCTGGTTGGCCCTGTTCCTTCCTTTCGTAATGATGACACCCTTTCAGGCCAGTGCCGGAGAATCCGTCATCCTCCTCCACGGCCTTGCAAGGACCGCACGGTCCATGGCCGTCATGGAAACATCTCTTGAAGCGGCAGGCTATCACACCGTGAATTTAGGGTATCCGTCCACAGAGTATCCCGTTGAAACATTGGCGCAAAACGCCATAGACGACGCCCTGTCAAACTGCCCACAGGACAACACGGTTCATTTCGTTACCCATTCCCTTGGCGGCATCCTGGTGCGCCAGTATTTAAGCCGTCAAAAGATAGCCAATCTGGGAAGGGTGGTCATGCTGGGGCCGCCCAATAAGGGCAGTCAGGTGGTGGACAAACTCAAAGATGTGCCGGGCTTTAAGATGATCAACGGCCCCGCCGGCAGGCAGTTGGGAACCGATCCGGCCAGCATTCCCAGCCGTCTTGGGCCCGCGGAGTTTGAGGTAGGTGTCATTGCAGGCACCCGGAGTATCAACCTGTTTCTTTCCACCCTGCTGCCGGGCCGGGACGACGGAAAAGTCACAGTCGAAAATACCAGGCTTGAAGGGATGGCGGATCACATAGAGCTGCCGTCCACGCATCCGTTTATGATGAAAAACAAAACCGTCGTCCACCAGACCCTTCACTTTCTGAAACACGGCCGGTTTGACCGCACCGCAGATTAACGGATCTTCAGGATATCTCTACAGTATGCAATGCTTCTGACCAGGGCGGCCTTCTCCGTTTCCATGGCTTTGGCCATATCGTCCAGAGGGCATTCCAGGTCCAGCTCAATATTGATGCGCTGCATATCGGGATTCCGGCTGATGAGTTCGTAAGCCCGCTTCATATCCAGATCCCCTTCCCCCACGGCGGCACCGGTGAACTTCAGTCCCCAGGGGGTGATCACGATCCGGTTGTCCCTGAAATGGTTGGTAAAAGCCCGGGGAGCAAGATTTTCGATGGCGGTTACCGGATTTTCCGTAACGTGGATGCCGTTGACCGTATCAATGCAGGCCCCGACCATGGGATGATCGATCTTGTCCAGCACCCAGATCACCTCTTCGGAAAAGGCATCGGTATGATTTTCAAGGGCCAGCCTGACACCGGTTTTTTCCACCAGGGAGATGGCGGCCCGGACCCTTTTCACCACAGATTCCAGCTGGGTCATCATCTCGGAATGAAACTTTCCGGCGGCGATGGGACGCGGCCGTTTCAGGTTCATTCCGATCTTCGTCAGATCCGCGCCGATACGGTGGGCAATATCAACGCCCTCCTCCACCTCAAACTGCACCGCAGAATCGTAATGCCCGCTGCTCAGAGCAAAGTTGAACTCCATGTAAAGATTGCGGTCGGCCGCATACTCTTTAACCCGGGCAAGATAGTCATGATCCATGCGGTCCAGGGCCTTGGCATCCAGATGAAGGCCTTCCAGCCCCAGTTCCACGATATAGTCCATCATCTGCATCAGCGTCATCTGCCGTTCCCACGGCAGGGTGAATCCAGCCCAGTCCTCAGCCACGCCATGGTGGTAAAGACTGTAGGTGTGCATTCCAAGCCTCATTCGGGTATCTCCTCTGTACAATTAGGACAAATGAAAGGATCATACGCCTGTGGCTTTACCGCTGCAACCTCATTTATTACCCCCGCCCTATAAAATGCAGTGTCCCTGCCATCATTGAATATCAGCCAGGTCCGTAAGGCCTTTGGTAATTGCAAATTTCGTCAACCCCGCAATGGTATGGATATCCAGCTTTTTCTTTATATTGTTTCGATGAACATCCACGGTTTTCGCACTGATATTCATCCGCCTGGCGATCTCTTTACTGGTATGGCCCTCCGATATCATCTGAAGCACCTGGCGTTCCCTGTTCGTGAGCAAGGAGAGGGAATCCACCACCTCCCATTCCTTGTTTTTGGCGTATTCCACCACCAGGTGGGTAATTTCCGGACTCAGATAAACCGTTCCGGATAGCACCACTCTCAACCCGTTCACCACCTCTTCAAAGGGTGAGGTCTTAAGGATGTAGCCGGATGCACCGGCATTGAGCATCCCCATGACATAGGGCTTGGCTGAGTGCATGGTCAGGGCCACCACCTTGAGATGCGGGTTGTCCCCCACCATTTGCCGGGTGGCTTCAATACCGTTCATATCAGGCATGCTGACATCCATCAAAACAATGTCGGGCTTCAGTCGCTCGGCCATGGACATGGCCTCCCGGCCGTTGACGGCCCTGCCCACCACCTTAAAGTCGGCAGAGGTTTCCAGGGTAAACCCGATACTGTCACTGACAATTTTATGATCATCTACGATGAGAAGCCGCGGATCTTTTTGTTTTCCATCTCCATCGTCAGAATCTATCTTTGATCGATTTTTTAAATGCTTGTGCACCATGTCCCAGACCTTTTATCCAAAAATTCCAATTACGCATCGCAGGGTTAGTAAGAGCGGGTTAAGCAAGAACAAAGGGATGCCCAACGCACCGACGAAACCACCATATCACGTTATCTGAAAGAAAAAATATATGATTTGCAAAACACATAAAACCTTTAGTCAAAATACACAAAACCACCTACCTGCTTCTTGCTATATCACTTAGAAACATAACGCTGTCCATTTTTAATATCCACTTCATTATTAGCCAGATATCTTAAGCGTTCCGTCTGCCATTTATTCCGGGGTCAACCACCAGGCCATTCGGTCGCATTCAAAATAGTTATTTTTACTGATAATTTTCCATTTTTGTTTCATTGGAAATGCTGGTATAAATCTCCCGTACGTTAAATTCAGTATCAGATTGGAGAACATGGTGTTTTGAAATTCAGGCTTTCCCTGGGCAGAAAATTATTTATTTTTTTAACCCTGACCACCTTCGTTATTTTCAGCCTCTTGTTTCTGCTGGCGGAAAGTGCATTGCAGGATTTCGGAAAGGTGGCTGTTGAACTGAATACCCAGCAGATCAAGCACCTTTCAGAAACCTATCTTATGGATATCGCCCGGGAAAAAACCCGGAAGCTCAGTGAAAAAATGCAGCGTTACGAAGCCGGGGCAATCTTTATCGCGGCAAAAGCCGGGCAGATTTACGGTGGTAAAAATCATTGGAAAGAGACGCAATCAACACCCGTTCTTACCCGTAATCCGGAAAATCATATTTTCTATACCCCCCGGACCCGACCCTGCATCACGCTTTACTGGGGCAGCCACCATATGCCGGAAGACTCACAAAAAGAACTGAACCGTCTCTTCTCTCTGGACGACACCCTGGCGGCTGCCAAACAATTGACCGGCCAGAGTCTGGCCGCCCATATCATTACCCTGTCCGGAATCGGCAAATACTATACGGGAAATCCCGATGCCAGGGATGCCTGTTTCAAGCTGCCGTCCCCATCCGAGTTTGACCTGCGTCACGGGGAACCTATAACCATCCACACCCGCCATGCAGGGGATTACGGCCCGAAGATGACGCCCCCGTACAAAGACGATGTGATCGAGGGCTTCATGGTAACCGCCACGGCTCCGATCCTGGACCGGAACGGCATTCTCATTGGGATTGCAGGTATTGACGTGCCCCTGAGCCAGATCTCCGCATACCTCACGGCAGATAACAATCCCCATCGCCACTCCATACTGATCGGTCCCAAGGGGGTCATCATGGCGTATTCCCGGAACGCAACCGCGTTTTTGGGCCTCAGGGTGGATGAATCCCGCTTTAAAAATTCCGATGATGTACTCAACCTCACATTGCAGGACACAAAGCGGCCTGAAATCAAAGAAATCGCCCGTAACATCATGGACACCCGGGACGGTTTTTTCAGATTGACCGTCGATGACACCACCTACCTTCTGGCTGCAGCCAATTTTCCCGATTCAGGCATGGTTCTTCTGGAGGCCATGGATGAAAGCTATGCCATGACATCGGTCCGGCAAACCCGTGCCGCCCTGAAATCAGGAAGAACAAAAACAAAGTACAACTTCATCATATATGCCGCAGCCTTTTTTGTTATCTGCCTTATATGCATTGCCGAGGCTGTCCGGCACGTGGTCCGGCCCATCAGGCAGCTGACGGCGTTTACCGGAAAAATTGCAAAAAAAGAATACCATCACCGGATCACCCTCAACCGCAGTGACGAAATCGGGGAACTGTCCTCTGCCCTGGACCTTATGGCCCGGCGGTTAAAGCAATTCAAAACCCAGGAAAAAGCATATATTGAAGATCTGTCAAAGCGGAGCGAACAACTCAAGAAGATGAACGAATACTTGGTTTACTTTGAGGAATCCGAGCGGGAAGACATTGCCTCAAAGCTCCACAGCACTATTGCCCAGAGCCTTGGCATAGGCATGTCAAAGGTCGGCAGCATGATCGGAAGGCCCGAACAGATCTCCCGGGATGATCTGGAACAGTTGCACCGGTTTCTTGAACAGGCCGTAAAAGAAATCAGAACCATAATGTACGATCTGGCCCCTCCGATACTTAACGACTTTGACATTGATGTGGCCATTGAATTTTTGCTGGAAGAAATCAATAGAAATCACGGCACCGAATTCAGGTTCTACAATTACACCCAATCCCCGGTTCCGTTAAATAAGGCGTTGAAACTCACCTTTTACAGAGCAGTAAAAACGTTGCTGTCAGGAATTTGCGACCAGAACCAAGAGGCCGGTGTCCAGGTGGAACTCTCGTCCGAAGATACCCAATTGCTTATCCGTATTACGGTGGATGGAAATGACATTGACACCGAAGCCCTGTTGCATCTGCCTGCCGGCAGGTCAGGCCACACCCTGGGGGAACGCATGGAACGGCTCGGGGGGGGCATGACCACCACACGGATTACCGAAAGCAGACGATGCATCACTCTTTGCGCACCGGTACTGACAGCGGCCGCACCCAACTGACCATTGAAAACCCCGGCCTGTTGCATTCAATTCAGTTATATCCGATTTGTTGTATCGGATCTGTTGTGTTGACCTCTGCCATATGGTATATGCCAAAAGTTCCGCTACCACAGGTTTTGGTGCCGGAACCTTTTTTTGATTGTGCTTTTCGTTGAGGGACCCCGGTGAGAATCCGGGGCGGACCCGCCGCTGTGAGTGGGGACGAAAACCGCAAAATGTCACTGGGTTGCAGGCCATCGGTCTGAAAGAGCCCGGGAAGACGCGGTGAGTAGACTGATCCACAAGCCAGAATATCTTGACCAAAAGTGTTGACCAACATTCTCGGAGAGACGGCAAATCCCCGGGCTGATACGTGTCGGCCCCGCGCACGGATAGCCGGAGGGCCGGCCTCTGGGAGTTTTTTTATGACATCCTATACACTGTTCCTGGTTGTTCTCGGCATTTATATCGCGTTCCTGGTGCTCACCGGGATCTATTTCAGCAAAAAACAGAATTCACAGGCGGATTTCTGGCTGGCAGGAAAATCCGCCGGAGCTATTTCCGTGGGCTTTTCAGCCGCGGCCTCCTGGCTGACAGCCGGGGCAATGCTGGCCGTTATCGGATTCTTCATGCTGCTGGGCATGGGGTCTGTCTGGGGGTTTGTGGCCCCCAATATCCTGGCATTGTTCATCATAGCCTTTTTTGTCAAAAAAATTAAATCACTGCCGGCCATGACCCAGCCCGAGCTTCTGGAACTTAGGTACGGCGCTGGTCTACGGCTGCCTGTGGCGCTTATCATTACGGTGGTCATGATCCTGTTTGCCGTGGCGGATATTAAAGGATTCGCCATGGTGCTTGAGGTGTTTTACGGTATCCGTCCGGCCTATGCCGCCATGATTGTCGGGCTTGCCGTAGCGGTTTACGTTACCCTGGGCGGACTTTCCGCCGTCATTGCCACGGATGTGGTGCAGTTCACCTGCCTTTCCCTCTTTATCCTGATCATGGCAGGTGTGGTGTTGTCCGGTGCGGGAACCGCAGCCCATATCGATCTGGGTCAGATGGTGGCCACCGCCCCGGACGGCTGGTGGAACCCTGTCTCCATAGGGTTTCCCATGGTTTTAATCTTTGTGCTGGCCATTGTGCCGGGCTGGATCACGGAACAGGACCCCTGGCAGCGGGTCTGGGCAGCCAGGGATGAACGTGCCGCCAGAAACGGCATGTTTCTGGGCTCCCTTCTCGTGGCCGTTGTATTCGGAGCCTGTGCCCTGATCGCCCTGGGCCTGAACGTCATCTATCCTGAGATCGCCAAGGCCGGCTTTCCCATGGGCATGGCCCAGGCGGAACCCGCCCTGCTCACCTTTATCATGGACAGCAATATATCGGGGATCAGCCTGGCCCTCTGCGCCGTGGCCCTGGCCACCGCAGCCATGTCATGTACGGATACCTTTGCCGCCTCGGGTGCCTCCTGTATCTCACGGGACATTTTCCAGCGGTACATTTACAAGGATGCCTCCATGGCCCAGGTCAAAACCGTGAACCGCATCAGCGTTCTGCTCATCGTTGCCATGGCCACCTTGGGCTCCTTTTTCATCACCTCCATCATTGATGCCATCCATATCGCCACCTTCATCGCTTCGGCGTCCTACTTTTTCGCCCTCATGGGCGGCCTGTACTGGAAGCGGGCCACGGGGCCGGGGGCTGTTGCATCCATGTGGACCGGTTTTATTGTTCAGACAGGCCTGGTCATTTTCGACATTGCCAAAACAGCACCGATGTCTCCGCCGCATCTGGAGAGTCTCCACCCCGTATTCATGGGCCACGGCGTGATTGTTGCCATGGCGGTGTCAGGTTTTGTATTCGTAACGGTATCGCTTGCCACCCGTCCCAATGACGAAACCCAACTGGAAATATTCTTCGGAAAAACCGGCACCGGGCAGGACCGGGAGCAAGCATCCAGGGAAATGGTTTCCACGGACGTGGGATAAGCAGGAAAACGCCCGCCTTCATACTTGCGAAACCACGGGCGATGGGCTAATGTCACGGATAGCGGTACACCTTAACATCGGGAGGAGATCAATGTTCAAGCGCCTGGTATTCGCACTTCTCATTATAGCCGGCACAGGGTTTCCCTGTGCCGGGGGCCTCTCCGGTCCGGCTGACACCTTGATCCATGCTGAAATGGCCGGACAGCCTATCCCTTTGGTCTCCGCTGGCCGGTTGGAAATGGAGACGCCTCTGGCCTATGAGATTCAAAATGCCTATATCAGGTGGCGTCTGAAAACCGACCGGCTGGCAGGCTACAAAGCGGGGCTGACTTCAACCGGTGCGCAGAAGCGCTTCAACGTAGACCACCCCCTGGTGGGCGCCTTATTTGCATCTGGGCAATTGCTTTCCGGTGCAACTATGCCCCTGTCCGCTTTTATCCGCCCCATGATCGAAACGGAGATCGGGTTTATACTGAAAAAAACACCGGAGGGGGAGATAGACACGATTGAGTCCCTGAAACCCTATGTGGACAAGGTACTGCCGGTGATAGAGCTGCCCGATCTGGGATTTGCCGATATGAAAGCCATCAAAAGTGCGGATATCATCGCGGCCAACGTATCCTCAAGGCGGTTTATTACAGGAAAAGCCGTGCCGCCGGATACCCTGGAGCTTGATGCGGTGTCGGTTAAGCTGACGATGGACGGCAGTATTGTGGGACAGGGAAAGGGAAATGACGCCATGGGCGGACAATGGAAGGCGGCATTGTGGATGGTCAACACCCTGATCCGCCAGGGCCGTCCGCCCCGGGCGGGCCATCTGCTCATCACCGGGGCATTGGGCAGGATGATTCCCGGAAAACCGGGTGCCTACCGGGCGGACTACGGGGGATTAGGGATTGTGGAATTTCAACTTGATTGATGGTATTTGGGGTCTTAACTTTGTTCAAGGTTGCCGGCCCATCTGATTCCCAAGATCCCGGCAGCCGCATCACATTCAACCAACATAAGGAGACGTCCCCAATGAACATATCCAGACCCCTGGCGCTTATTATGGTATTCTGTTTTCTGGCCCTGCCGTCGGCAGCCCTTTCCCACTGCCAGATCCCCTGCGGCATTTACGATGACAATGCCCGGGTCCAGGCCATGATGGAAGATGCAAAAACCGTTGAAAAATCCGTTTCGCTGATCAATGAACTGGCAGCCAAATCAGATGCCCAGTCCGTGAACCAGAAAGTCAGGTGGGTGATGAACAAAGAAACCCATGCCCAGAACATCATCGCCGCCATCTCGGACTATTTTTTGACCCAGCGGGTAAAACCGTCGCAGGAAGACTATGTTGAGCGCCTGAAAAAACACCATGCCGTCATCCTGGCTGCCATGAAGGTAAAGCAGAATGCGTCCCAGGCACCTGTCGATGCATTGAAAAAGGCCATTGAGGCAATTGCCCCCTATTACCACGGCCATTAGAGATGTCGTAAAGGTAAAGGCCCGGCAGTCACTTTTTCCGTGCCTTTACCGTCCCTATCTAAATATCTTCCACGGTTTCCCAGTTAATGGTGACACGGGTGCCTTTTTGGGGGGTACTTTCGATATTCAGCGCCCACCCGAATCTGCGGCACAGCCGGGATACGATGCTCAGTCCCAGTCCGAAGCCATGGCTTCGCTCTCCTTTGGTATGGGAGCGGGTGACCTCATCCAGGCGGTCGGGTTCAATGCCCATGCCCGTATCAATGATGGTGATCCCTGCCGTGTCGGAAATGACTGAAACCCGGCCTTCCTGCGTAAACTGGAAGGCATTGCGGATCAGATTTACCACGGCGATATAGAGAATCTCCTCCCGGACCTCAAGCTCCGGATTGTCCCGGATATCAACCACCAGTTCAACCGCCTTGTTTTCAATGAGATACCAGGTATTTGACACCGCCTTGTCCACGGCGTCCCGGACATGGCAGGATTCGCCCGGGTCATCTTCTTCCCTGGCCAGCCACAGGAACGTGTCGATGGTGGTTTCCATGTCATTCACGGATCTTGTGATCCGTTGCAACGGTTTTTTAAGCAGGGGATTCGTCTCAATTTCCGGCTGCTGCTCCATGATTTCCACCGCCCCTTTCACGATGGTGAGCGGGGTCCTCAGTTCATGGCTGGCATCCCGGGTGAACTGCTTTTCCCTTTGGATAAAGGCTTTGATCCGCTGCATGGCAGTTTCCAGGGAAGCGGTCAGCATCCCGATTTCACCGGTACCTGACGTCACGGCCCATTGGTCCGGGATGTCTTCGGGGTTCAGGGCCCGGATTTTGTCCATCAGGGCCACCATAGGCCGGAACATCAGGATGGAAATAATGACGCCGATGATGGTACCGGGGATCAGAAGCAGGGCCACGGAGAGCAAAAGGATGCCCCTGGGGTCCATAAATTCGTTTTCTTTAAAAAAAGCCCGGCCGTGAAAAAACAAATAGTGGGTTTCCCCGGTATCCGGCAGGCGGATCACCCCCACATGAAGGGGCGGCCCTTCCTTTTTCCGGTGAATGGTATGGGTGCCCGGTTCAAGGCCCCGGACCAGTTCCTTGAACCTGTGGGGCAGTTCATCTTCCCCCCGGTAGGCATTGATGAACTTGGAATGGGGCAGCGGGGTGGCTTTATCTTTCTCATACTGGTAGAGGAAGAAATCCACTTCGGTCTGCAGCAGGTTGTCCACCAGGCGTCCCACATTTTTTCCCATAAGGATAAAGGTAATGACACCGTTGATCAGGATCAGGATAGTTCCGAACAGCAGAATACCGGCCAGAACCCGGAACCGGATACTACGATAAATATTCATGTCTTGCTTTCATCCTTACTTCCGGTATCCGGAACCAGCTTGAACCCCACCCCGTGAACGGTATGGATTAAAGCCCGGTCAAATGGTTTATCCACCTTTTTGCGAAGGTTGTACAGATGGCTTCTCAACACGTCGCTGCCCGGCGGCATATCCCCCCAGAGCACATGCTCCATCTCTTTTCTGGACACCACGTTGGGGCTGGCCTCCATGAGCATCCGCAAAATGGAGATACAGGTATTGTTCAGCTCAAGGGCGTTTCCCCGGCGGGTCACTTCAAAGGTCCCAAGGTCCATGGTCAGGTCTCCTAAGGACAAGGTCTTTTTATCCCGGAATTTGCGTTTTGCAAGGGCCCGGACCCGGGCTTCCAGTTCTTTGAGGGCAAAGGGCTTGACCAGGTAATCGTCTGCCCCGGAATCAAAGCCCAGAAGTTTATCGTCCAGGGTATCCCTGGCTGTGAGCATGATCACCGGCACCTGGCGGTCCGCCTCCTGCCGCAGCTTCCGGCACAGGGTGATCCCGTCCATGCCCGGGAGCATAAGATCCAGGACAATCACGTCGTAGGTCTGGGTCAGGGCCAGGTGAAGGCCGCCGATACCATCCATGGCAAAGTCCAGGATAAAGCCTTTGGCCGCCATAAAATCGGTGATATTTTCAACGATGGCCGGATTGTCTTCTATGATCAGGAGCCTGATGTTGTCCGTCATTCAAACCTCTGCAAAATATTTATATGAAAGAACCGGATAACCTATCCAACGCCTATATGTTCTGTTTTAAGCAAGCTCTTTGGCATTCATGCGCGGCCCAGGGCCGTCAGTGGGTGTTGGCGCCAGTATAGTAGTCCAGTTCTGCCAAGGCAAGGAGAAGGGAAACCCTGGCGTCAGCCAGGTCGCCTTCGGCTGCCACCAGGTCATTCTGGGCTTCGTTCATGCGTACCAGAGAGGCCTGGCCGGCATCGTACTCTTTTTTTACCAGATCCCGGGTCTCACCGGTGAGCCGGGTGGTTTGGACCTGGAGGGAGAGGGTTTCCCTGGCGGAGGCCACGGTCTCCAGGGCGGTCCGGATTTCCGAGATCGCAGTTATCCTGGCGGCTTTCAGGTTTTGCTCAAGCTCACATTTTTCAGACATCACCGAGTGCACAGCAGATCGGGTGGTGCCGCCGGAGAAGAGTTCCAAACTGATGCTTACCCCCAGAGATGATCCCGTATTTTCCGAATCTTTCAGCCCGTCCCAGTGGTCTGCACCGCTGACGCCATAGCCTGCAGTCAGGGACACGGTCGGATAATAGCCGGATCTGGCCCGGTTGATCCTGGCTTCGGCATCCCGGACTGCCAGATCGTCTGCCGCAAGATCCGGACGGGTTTTCAATACGGCCTCGATATCCATATCAGAATCCATCTTTTCCGGTTCGGCGGCCTGTTCCGTAGCAGATAAGGCCTGAATGACCATATTTTCCGGCAGCACAGCATCTGCATATCCCATGAGGGCGGCCAGGCCGTACCCGTATTCCTTATAGGACTGACGGGCCTCTATCAATGCGGCTTTGGCCGCATTCACCTTTGTTTTGTAGTTCAGCACGTCGCTGTATGATCCTGTGCCCAGGCGCTCCTTGGCCTTGGCCTCTTTGAGCTGATCCCGGTTGAATGCCATATCGGACTGAGCAATCCGGATGTTTTCCGCTGCCAGCTGCAGGGTAAGAAAGCTCTGGGATACCGACCAGAGCAGGGTCCGCTTTGCGTCTGCCAGGGATTCCAAGCTCATCTTTTTACCGTATTGGGCGGACAGGGTGTTGTACTTCCTGTAAAACCCCTGGAACAGGATCTGGGTGGCGGACAGGGTATTGGTGTAGGCCTCCTCCTTTGAGGAAACGGATAGATCCGTCTTTTCGTCATAATCCCAGGAAGACGTTAAGGCCACCGTGGGCAGATAACCGGCCCTGGCCTGGCGGATGGTTTCCATGGCCTGGACCAGGTTTTCTCTGGCAGCCGCCAGGGTGGGGCTGTTTTCCAGGGCGATTTGTTTGGCCCGGGACAGGGTTAGTGTAAAGGCTGCCGGCGATCCGCCGGCAATGGGTTGGCCTGTAAGGCAGGTGGATGATGCGGCCATGGCAAGACTGACCCGGCCCGGGCAGGACAAAAGGATTAGGGTTACGGTAATTACGGCTACCGTTTTAAATCGGTTCATTGAACTCTCCCAGAGT
>MDTD01012635.1_pt1 | contig 12242 bp, 6 predicted proteins | sample 811221 | NCBI WGS metagenome assembly MDTD01 (sample SAMN05326646, study PRJNA326480) | marine metagenome | isolation source: seawater | place: Pacific Ocean: South West | collected 2011 | reverse complement strand
TTAGGAATTCGTGATACTCTGTTGAAAGCTCGTGAGCCTGGGCCACTGATCTTCCGAGATTTACCTGAGGCGTGTGGTTTTGCTCCCATTGAATCAACAAAGGCCTCAGGCACGCCAGATGATATCCAGGACTTCATTGATGCTATTTCAGCGGGTATATCAGAGCTTAGGCAATGCTATTATGAGCTTCGGGAGCGCATTCTGGAGCAGCTCCGCACAACCTTGACCGAAGATGAGCCAAAAGCAGATTGGATCTCCCCACTGAGGGAAAGAGCTGACAAATTATTCCAAGTCGTTCGTGAATCTAAACTTCGTGCATTTTGCTTCCGCTTAGCCGACGACAGTCTTGGTCGTGACGAGTGGGCAGAATCAGTTGCAGCCTTAGTGGCCAATAAGCCCCCACAGCAATGGGGTAATCGAGACGAAGCCAATTACCAGTATGAGTTAGGCTTGTATTCGGATCGGTTCAAGCGAGCCGAAGCGACGGCCTTTGCACCTGGTGGCAACCAAACTGAAACCCGTCTACGAATCTGCCTGACTGACAGCAAGGGACGGGAGCGGATAAAGCTCGTATCCCCTAAAGCTTCCGATGATTCCAAGTCGGCCTTGGTAAAAGAGAGACTTAATGCTATCATTGATGAAGTAGGCCCATCAGCGATAGCAACCCTCACCGAGTTCATCTGGGAGGAACTCGATGCCAAAGAATAGCGAAGAAAATGCGGTACGTCATATCTGCGGCCTTTCAGGGGGTAAGGATAGCACTGCATTGGCTCTTTATATGCGGGACAAGGTGCCGGAAATGGAATACGTATTTTGCGACACCGGCAAGGAGCTGGACGAGACCTACGAATACCTCGCCAGGGTCGAGGCGTACCTTGGCAAAAAGCTTGTCCGACTCAATGCAGAACAAGACTTCGATCACTGGCTGAAAGTATTCGATGGCTTTCTACCCTCACCGCAATCACGGTGGTGCACCAAACTCCTCAAGTTAAAACCCTTTGAGAAGTACGTCGGCGATAAGCCTGTCGTCAGCTACGTTGGTATCCGTGCCGATGAAGATCGGGTTGGTCTGATTAGTGGCAAGCCAAATCTGACCACGGTTTTCCCGTTCAAAGAGGATGGAATCGACTACGCAGGTGTGATGCGCATCTTGGAAGATAGTGGCATTGGCCTTCCTCCTTACCTCTCTTGGGGGCGCTCCCATAGTGGCTGCTTCTTCTGTTTCTTTCAATCCAAATTTGAGTGGATCCAACTTCTCCACACCTACCCTGACCGTTTCGATGAAGCAGAAGAGTACGAAAAGACAAACGCTACGGAAGAGACACCGTTCACTTGGATGGATGACATGCCACTATCCAAGCTTCGCGACCCAGAAGTACAGAAAAAAGTCGTTGATGCCTACAAAAAAGCCCAAGAGCGGCGTAAGGCAAACTATCGTGGGAGCGGGCGCTTAGTGGAAAGTTTGGGCGGGAAAGAAACGGAATACCAAGACCATCGAGCGTGCTTGATCTGTCAGTTGTAGAAACAGATTTGTTTTCGGTAAAAATATTGAGGCATATGGGTCTAAGTTAACTTAAGGAGTTAATACTTAAAATGAAAGCTTGGATAAACTTCTTACGTAAATACGGCCCCATACGCATGAACGAAAACATGTACGATGAGCATATTCAAAACTCAGCAAAGTACCATAAGATCAGACCAATAAGGTTTGATCATCCCTATTATGCTCCCCTGCTCCAATGCTACCAATCGGCACCGATTCGAAATGTAATCCTCACTGGGACTGCTGGGGATGGGAAGACCCATCTTTGCCGTGAAGCTTGGCGCAAGCTCGGTGGAGAAGCTGAAGCCTGGCATGACTCTGGTTCAGTCGTAAATCGGCGGCTATCTGATGATCAGATGCTCTACGTAATCAAGGATTTGAGTGATTGGGCTCCACAACAAGGCACCACATGGACTAACTCTCCAGATAAACTTAAATTGATGGAAAAGTTTCTTGCCTCTTGCCTTGGGAGGACTTCATCGGTTGCGTTTCTGATTGCCGCCAATGACGGTCAGCTTATTGATGCCTTAAAGCGTCTCACGAAAGAGCATGTGGATGGAGCAGCCGAAGTCCTAAATGGTATAGAGACATTACTTGTTGAGGATTTAAACCACCTGGATAACCTCAACCTTGAAATGTATAATCTTAGCCGTGGCAGTTCTGCGGACCTATTTGACTCGGCATGTAATGCCCTCATTTCGCATGAGGCCTGGGAAGAATATCGGGAAGCTCGATACGGCAAACTTCCCTGCTCGATTGACCTCAATTTCGAGCTACTCAAGCAAGATCGTGTGCAGTCAAGAATCCGCACGCTCTTCGAGTTGTGCGACCATTCTGACTTACATCTTCCGATTCGCCAGATTCTTCTACTTCTGACAAACGCCATCTTGGGTCATGAGAACGCAACTGATCGACTTCTTCGGGGAATTGATATAGATGCATTTTCCGGTGACGAGCATATTCATGGGGGGTGCCTCTACAATAATCTTTTTGGCGCGAATCTAACTCCATACAGGCGATCAGGACTTCTCGTCTTTGACTATCTGGACAGATTTCAGATTGGCACTGAGACAACAAACCAAATCGATAATCTGATTATTTTCGGTAAGGAAGATCCAGCCCAACTGAGTCGTTACGGAGAGCTTGTCACAAAGGATGCGTTTTTGGGCAACAACCCTACTTTTGAAAAATCGAGAACGGCATACTTAGAGGCTGGTGAACATGCCGATGAATCGAAAGAAACCTTCCTCGATCAGATTTCAAAATATCGTCGCGGCCTGTTTTTTACGATTCCCAGTTCAAAGTCCGCCGAATACGCCCTATGGAAGTTGACTGTATTTAATCATGCTGGTGAGTATCTCTCAGATGTATGCCAGCCGCTATCTGAAGGCCGCACGGTTAAACGCTCCATTATAGAACGTTTGGTTACTGGTCTCAATCGGATCTTCACGGGTATGTTGGTGAATGAAAAGAATCAATTGGTCTTGGCTGTAAGTGCAAGTCATACACAATCTAAAGTGAGTCGCATTTATCTGGATGAAGTGTCTATACGTGACAGGCGTGGCGAGGCCATCACTCTATCGCTAAGTAAGAACAGCAACATGGTCGAACTTCAGATCAAGATTTCTCATGATGCTTGTTCGCGCTTGCGGCTGAACTTAGTTCGCTTCGAGTTTCTTTCTCGAATCGCGGCTCATGGGGCGCTTCCCGCGAGTTTTTCCAGAGAGTGCTATGAAGATATTCTGGCATTCAAGAGTAGACTTATCGCAGCTTGGCAGAAGGACACTACCAACCAAGGTGGATCTATAGACTACCCCGAAATAGCCGTGCTTAACCTGGATCCTCAAGGGAAAGCATCGCCACATAGGATATCAATTAACTGTGGTGGCTTACAATGATTCCAGATTCCAAAATTAAACCTGCTCTTCATTTACAGAAACAACCGGATTATTGGATTGAAGAACAGATTTGGGGGCACCGCCTTTATGACGAGCAAACCCCGTGGTTTGCATTCCTTGAGTTTCTTAATGTTGCAGCATACACAGTGGAGTCAGACGAATTACTGAAGGAACCAGACGACCACCGCTTGCTTTATAAGGCTCGAAAACGCTTACATTTACGGAATTTACTCTTCAATATACCCTCAGCTCGACTAAGAAAGATCGAGAACGATGAAGGAACCGATCCAGAGCGCTGGGATGAGTTCCTTAGTCATATTGAGAAATCCAGTGCAGCATTAATCGATGAGAAGTTTGATTATCTGCGTGATCGATTTGATTCATACTCAGACTTTGTGCAAATAGTCGAACTACTAAAAGCTACTTCGGAGGAGCTTGCCAGCAATAAAAGGTGGACTTCTAAGTTTCTATTTCCGTATTGTAAAGATGCTTTATATATTGACTTGGGGAAGAATGCCAAGACCAATGACCGCAGGTTTTTTGCACGAACGGGAGAGATTCTCTACTTGATGCTTGCTCGTGCTTCTGATAATGCGAGATTAAGTCAGTTACTGAAGCAACATTTTTTCAATAGTGAATCAAGCACCTGGCACGCAATCGTAAGAGCGCTCCAACCAGAGTCAGATAACATTGGGACGACAGATTTGATCCTTGGCGGGTATCTGCCATACAACCACCATATATGCTTTGATGCACTATGCAGAGATTGGATTTCAATTCTGTCATTGCCCATACCTTTCTACGACATGATTCCACACTTAGCTCGGCTCGCAGGTTTACACTTAATTCGTTATCAACAAGTAGTTGCCAGAGAATGGATAGAAGACAGCGAACAACTGAATTTTGTCTGTGAGATAATTGCTCCTAAACGGACTTCCGTACGAGAACTCTCGATCGATTACTACCTGAAGAACAACTTATATCCCCTGAAGACAGTAGAAACATTTTTATCAAATATCGAAGCTTCAGAGGCTTGGCAGAAAGCAATATTGGGAGACACTCCATTCGAAGCTTGCAAGAAATTATTGATAGACGCCGTGTGCTGGCCTCGAAAATCAAGTGATTACTCTGGTCCAATGACCCCATCTGAACTACTAAGTGAGTTACGGGTTAAAGCCAAGAAGCGACATGGGCAGCACTTCGGAAATATCCATCGGATTTATGGCCGGGAGACAGGCCTTGTATCTCGACGGGGTACGAATAGATATCGCTATGCGCCAAACGATCACCTTCTTCGAAGCCTTGTGCTGTGCAATGTTGAGGACCACATAGAGCTGCGTGAATTCCTTGACCGCTTGTGGAATCGCTACAGTCTCGTCATTGGCCCTGATGAAGCTTCCAAGCTTAGCAATGATGCTGCTCCAGATATCGACCGCAAAGCATTTGAACTTAATGCAAACCGGCTTGAGCAACGACTCTCCAGCATCGGTCTTTTGAAACGTCTTTCAGATGGTTGCGCCTACGTGATGACACCTTACCGGAATGAAGCTAATGGAGAGTAATGAGCTAATCGGAAAAGTTGTAACAAGTTGCCTTAGAGAATGGCTTAAGGACGACTCTGATGAAATGGGCACCGCTCGTTTCATGCTGGATAATTTGGGCGATCCGCAAATGCTCGCGGTAGCAAAGGAAGTATTAGCCGATCCGTTTCTATCAGAAAAGATTGACGTCAAGCTTCCCGCCAGTCGCCTTTCAGGATCAGGCCTGCCAGATGAGGCGCTCACGGATAAGCGAACTACTCATTTCAGAAATGCAAATATCAAGAAGCAAGCAATCTTGGTAGCATGCACCGGAGATGACGAGCGCCTGTCACTCAAAGAGATGACAGCAATTGGCGAGGAGCAATTGCGGGCTCAGCCTGAGCTTTGGGTAGCCGTGGCCAACAGTGACTTAGGGCTACCGGAAGAACAATGCATATGGTGGGAACAAGCATTACGGGGCCTACAGGATGTCCGCGTTTTGGCCTTGGAAAGGTATGCAACTTTCATTGCAACTATCCATAATGCTATCAAGGACGAAGGTGAGCCTATGCTAAGTGCAATTGGCGTTGCCTTGCCAACGTTACGCATACCGCGAGATAAAGCTTATTTTTCAAGCAGTTTGAATAGTAAGACGGCCAGGCATAAGCATCGGTGGCGTGGGCTCTTTAATAAGCTGATAAATCGCCGCGCTCCGTACATGCTAAAGCAAAAGCCTAACCAGTCACCGATTTCTCAAGAGGAGTTAGAGGATGCGCTAGATAAAGTAAGAAGTGAAATACCTGCCCCGGTACTTTCGCTCGTCGAGCAATTCATAGGTGCCGATAGTGGCTGGACTGAAGAAGCTGCTCAGCTCTGTGAGTGTGAATGGAGCAACTTTGAAGGGCTTTTTACCGGACTCAAAAAGCAGAAATATAATCTTGGTGAGAAGACACAGCAGTTTTTCGAAGAAAGGTACCCAGAAGATTTAACCGAAGACGACCAAGAGTTTATTGAACGTATTTCTAAGGTTCGTCCTAAAAGCTCGGATGAAGAGTCAGAAGCCTTTTATGATCGCCATAAAGAGCGATTATCTGAAGATAAAAGCTTGCGTGGCCAATGGGACAAGTTCGTTTTTGGCGCTCCAAAAGAGTGCAACGATTTCTTAGTGGGACTGTTGGAGTGTTTTGAATATCTCTTTTCAGGTCAAGGTGAAGCGACTGAATATGTTCTGCGAATCAGGTGCAAAAGCAAGACGCAGCATCAACTCTTTCAGCTCAATTACAAGGCCGTCCTTTACTTCTCGACAGCTTACCGCGCTGTTTATGACCTTTCGCCGTCTAATATACAATGGGAAGTTGGTGAACTGTTCAACTACCCTACCCTCTATGAGAAGTGGACAGAGGAGAAAAGAAAGAAGACTTACAGCAAGTCTAAAGCGGCCACTCAGATTCAGTTCTACATCGAGGGGGAGGTCAATAAGGATCCCATCCAACCAGTCCAGTTAGTCTGGAAGTTCCCGATAGATAGTGTTGTCAGTGAATACACGTCTGACCTTGATCGCTTGGAAAAATGGCCTTGCATGGCCGGGCTTGCATCGGTTGATTCGGTAAGCTCCAAAGGAGCTTTGCAAACTGTCGATTTGCGAGACACTGGAACACTGCATGCTAGTTATGCGCAAAATCGCGGTTCATTCATTCCAGCTTATGACCCTAACGAAGACTATGGTCTGCAATTCTTGAGTGGTCTTACTGAGTGTGTGAAGAAGAACATGGTAAGCGAAAAACAAGCTGCTGTATTAGAGAGCAACTGGAAGCTCTTTGCCGACCTGTATAATAAAGTACTATCCGAAGTTTCAAAAGCTGGTTATTCGGAGGCAACCTCAAAGTTGGCCAAAAGTTATGGCAGTATAATCGAATGCATCAATCAAGGCATCGAAGGCAAGCTTGCAAAAGTAGCATTGCTGAGACCATTACTCTCCATAGGCACGGCCAAGGTTGACAATGGTAGTGATGCAACGATCATCTTGCCCTGGCACCCCTTGAGGTTACTCAGTCGATATTTCCGCCTGCACCAGTTTATTCAACTCTGGCGGGATCTTCTCGCACCGGCACCGGTAACTTTTGGCGATGGTAAGCTATACTTGCGTGAATTCGCCAAGTGCATGCAGGATACATATTACCCTGAAGTGGCCTTGGCATGGGAAGGTGACGCAGCAGTATTGCTATCTCAAACGGATAGCTTTTTAGATTACTCGCTACATGAACGGCCTATCTGTGAAAGAGGTCGTGAAGATGGAATAAATGATAATCCAACCTCTGCGGCCAATCTAGTCCTGGAAATGGTAAAACGCTATTTGGCTTTGTATCCGCATGAACGTAATAACCTCTCCACTGTATTGTATAACTGCGATTCGGCGCGTTTGCCCCAAGCAGTCGTGGCCAAGTTGGCTGACCTTGGTCAAGACGACAATGACCTTCGGTGTGAGGTAGTATTGCGTCATCGGGATGGGGGCCGGTTATCGGCACTCTATGAAGGCATCGTTGAACAAACCGATGACGACATTGATGGCGTTGCCTCCAGCGAGGTTGCCACAGATTTCCTGGCCAGACTACGTATTGCGATCATGGCCGAACAGGCTCAGGCACCAAAAAGCGAGGAAGGTAGACCGAAGGACATCGTGTTTCTCGATGAGGTTATCTCGCGTCATGCGGCATTAGATTGGCGGATTGTTCCATGCCAGAACTTTCAAGGGAAGGAATTGCGCCCCCCGGAATGGGCTCGAAAAGAAACAGCATATTCAGATGACCTTGAGTCTGCGGCATACCTTACTTGCCCCAACCAGTTAGCCGAGGGCTGGCACTATTTGCGGGCGATCAGCTCATTATTCAGGAATGAGTGGGCTTCGAGTTTAGATCAACACGAAGCCTTGATACCAGCACGCGTCCTGGACTTTTCCTCTCCGGAAACAAAGTCGATCTTTGATGAAATTCATCGCCTGGGAAACTGGGTTGTCAACTATGACGACCTGCTTGATCGACGTCAGATACGGAATCAAGATGTACGGGTGATCCGATATAAGCAGCTCTCGAATGAAGGGCGAAATATTCTTACATCATCCACCGCACCACTGGGGCTGCTCAAGTCCATGCTAAGGGAACGATTGGAGTCCTTAAGCCTTGGCCTCGAAGCAGAAGATATCGCGGCAGCTACCGAACGCTTAATTCGGGACGCTAATGCATTATCAGGAGACTTGGCACTACGCGCTGCAAAACGGGGTGAGAGCGCGAGTGAGTTGATCGGTACAGTGCTAAGCCAGTACATCGTTGAGCAAGAGCTAAAGGAATCTTCAGGTAGTAGCTGGAACAATATTCCATGCGGCTGGTTCTACTTAGATGAGTATGCGGAGTGGTTAGGGCAGCGCGAGTCCCAAATCGCAGATATTATGGCTATCCACCTTCACGATGATAATGGTGTGCCAAAGATCGGTATCACCATAACTGAGGTAAAATACATTGGCCATGAAAGCTTAGCTGCCAAGCGTAAAGAGTCCCAAAAGCAGCTTCGGGATACCGTACACAGGCTTCACCGTGCGTTGCTGCACCATCCACCTTGCTATGACAGGCCTCTTTGGATCTCCAGAATCTGCAATATGCTCCGATCCTCAATCCAACTTCCGCGTGGCAGCGACATATCTCTCGAACGATGGATTCGCGCATTGATGGATTACCAGTGTGACATCTACATCAAAGGCTACTCCCATGTCTTCGTGCCCAGCCAGGACTGCCCAGAATGCTCAGAGATTGTGGCCATCGCAGATATCGAAGATGGGGTTCAAGAGATATATGGAAGACCCGACCTTAAGAAAATTGTCCAGCACTATATTGGCAATGCGAGTCCAACTGGCATCAGGCAAGATGTTGCTGCTGGTATGCCGGTAATCCATAAAACGTACCATCCGTTGAGCGAAGCAAATACGGAAGAGCAATCAGCAAACACTACCTCCAGTACCAATGCTGAAGCGAACGAAGCCAACGTAAAATCAAGTGTTCCAGAGAGCGCTACGAAGCCTGTTGATGAAAATGTAGATATCATTGCTTCACAAGAAGTTATTTCATCCGATAAGGATGCTACGCAGATTACTCCTGCAAGTGTATTGGATCTACTGGTTGACGAAGCAGAGCTGCAACATGATGATTCCGCAGAAGCTGCTTGGCTCAAAGAAACTGTGCACGAATGTCGTACCGCCCTCCAGCACTTCCAGCTCAAGTCGAAAATTGTTGAGCAAAAGCTGACGCCGAATTGTGCACTTCTCAAATTTGAGGGTAGTGCCAACCTTACCGTTGATCAAGTAATCAAACGGCGTACTGAATTTTTGACCTCATATGGAATCGAGATTGTGAGTGTACGTCCTGAACCCGGCGTTGTTTCAATTGCCGTGGCCAGACCCGCAAGAGAAGTTGTACAATTGGGTACCGCATGGAAAGCCTGGGATCTGGAGAGCAAGACGGCAAACTGCAAGTTGCCAATAGGCGTTCAAGAAGAGGATGGAGAGCTACTCTACATCTCGCCATTAGATAACGCGCCGCACACGTTAATCGCAGGCTCGACCAATAGTGGCAAGTCTGTCTTGATGCAGAATCTTCTCATGGGAATTGCGTGCTCGAATCATCCTGAGAATTCACGGATATATCTAATAGATCCCAAGGGCGGCGTCGATTATTTTGCATTTATGGGCCTACCTCACATCGAAGGCGATATTATCTTTGACATGGAGGGAGCAGTCAAGGTATTGAAGCAATTAGTTGGTGAAATGGAGCGCCGGTACAAGGTTCTCTACGCCAATAGATCTCCAAACATTGCAACACTCAATGCTAAAGAAGATGCATCGGAACACTTGCCGTACATCTGGGTAGTGCATGATGAGTTTGCTGAATGGATGCTCCAAGAAGAATACAGAGACGCGGTGACATCTTTGGTAGGCAGGTTAGGAGTCAAGGCGCGGGCTGCCGGGATCTTTCTTGTCTTTGCCGCCCAGCGGCCAGACAAGGATGTCATGCCAATGCAACTCCGTTCCCAGTTGGGCAACCGCCTAATCCTTAAGGTCGATAGCGCTGGCACGTCAAAGATCGCACTTGGCGAAGAGGGGGCAGAATCGCTCTTGGGCCGAGGGCATATGGCTGCGAAGATAGAAGGGGCGTCAAATTTGATATATGCTCAAGTGCCCTATGTTAGCCCAGAAACAATAGAAAAGGTGGTACAACAGTTAAGCGCAGAGTATGGGGATTAACTCTTCGAGCGCAGAGATAAGACACTCTCCATCTGCCTCAGTATTGAAGTGCGAAAAACTAACGCGTATACTTGAGGAAGCGTCTTCATAACTTAGGCCCATGGCCAATAATACATGCGAAGGCTCTATCGTTTGAGCCTTGCACGCGGAGCCTGCCGAAACGCATATACCTCTTTGCCCCAACAAAGTGACTAGTGCGTCAGCGTCTACGCCAGGGAGAGTAATATTCGATGTATTGGGGAGCCTACGCACGTTTGAGCCAATGACTGATGCTCCAGATACTCGCTCCAATAGTTGCTCCTCAAAAATATCCCGCAGTTGCCTGGATTGTTCTGAACGCCTTTGCAGATCCAAAGCTGCCATCTCACATGCTTTTCCCATACCTGCGACAAGCGGTACGGGCACCGTACCTCCGCGACGTTCGTTCTGTTGGGATCCAATTAGCAATGGCACAAAAGGAGAACCTTCTCTAATGTATAATCCTCCTATTCCCTTTGGGCCGTAGAGCTTATGGGCAGAGAAGGCTGCGTAATCAACACCCAAGTCAGTAAAATTGACGGGCATCTTCCCAATTGCCTGAGCTGCATCAATAAATAGAAGCCAACCGTATCTGGCACAAAGAGCAGAAACCTCTTCAATGGGGGAAAGAACTCCCGTTTCATTGTTTGCCAAAATCACTGAGACTAAGCCACCAGTGGTGTCTTGCAATTGTTCTCCTATTTTATCAATATCAACAATCCCAGAGGTATCAACCGAAATGACGTGACGGTTTTTCCGAGGGTTATCGAACAGATTCAATACTGAACTATGTTCAACCGCAGTGGTCAGTACTGTTTTTTTAGAGGCTTGGAATTGTCGGAGGATTGTCTGGTTACCCTCAGTAGCACCACTTGTAAAGATTATTTCGTTGGGCTTACAAGTTACTAAAGCTGCGCATTGCTCCTGTGCAAGCTTAATTGCATCCTGTGCAGCACTTGCCTCTTTGTATACACTGCTGGAGTTATGCCATTTGTCTGTATGAAAAAGATTCATGGCTTCTACAACCTCTGGCAAGGCGGGTGTTGTAGAGTTGTAGTCTAAGTATGTCATAGCGTCACTTGAAATGTAAAATATGATTCAATCTAAATCGAATGGTTGATCATTTTCTCGCGTATGGCTTTGACCCGATGACTTTCTCGTCCCTGATGTAAAACCAACGGTTGTCTTGGGTCCATCCGCCATAATCATTACTGTATTTGAACTCTACACGAACTACCCATTTGTCGCCTATCGAGCTTACCTTTGACCACGCGCTAAACCGCACTTTTCGTCCTCGGAGCTTCTCCCGGATGTAATCCGCGACTACAGGAACCTGTGCATCAAGCTCACGTTGCTTGGGTTTAGGCCCTGCCTGCCTCTTAACTGTCGGCTGAGACTGGAATTCTGAAATAGCTTGCTGAATTTTCTTTTGGCGCTCTGACATTTGCGCTCCTTCTCCTTTCAAGAACGCAACAATTTTGCCTCGTTGAACTTTTGAATCCTGATAGAAATTATTCATGGCGAAGTCAAGGGGTGTTTGTCCTTTGTTTGCCTTCGCATGTGGGTCACCACCGTGCTTCCAAATCAAGCGAACCATTTCAAGCGTAGACCATCCAGCGGCAACATGGAGCGGAGTACGCCCATGATTATCCTTGATGCCCAAGTCAGCTCCTGCTTCGATCAGCGCCGCATAAGCTTCAACTGAATCTGTCATGGCTGCTGCAATCACAATCGGAAATTCATACTCATTCTTTAATTCAAGGACTTCCGGCGTTTGCTCAAGGATAGACTTCAACTCTTGGACATTATTGTCCTTAATGACTGTCATGACTTCGTCGTAGCTTTGAGCAAATATCGTAGCTGGCAAGAAAATGGCTGCGATTATTATAGATTTAAGAGGGTCATCCCACAAGTGCGTACTTTTTCTGGTGTAGGGTGAGTAGCTTCAGTTTGTAGAAGTCGATGTTTCGGTAGCC
>MDTD01101605.1_pt1 | contig 12243 bp, 10 predicted proteins | sample 811221 | NCBI WGS metagenome assembly MDTD01 (sample SAMN05326646, study PRJNA326480) | marine metagenome | isolation source: seawater | place: Pacific Ocean: South West | collected 2011 | reverse complement strand
TTTTATCTTTAGTCCCCATAATTGGTATTGAGGTGAAAGGATCCCAAAGATGGATTGATTTATATTTTCTGCCCAGGTTTCAACCTATAGAATTAGTTAAACCATTTTTAATTATTTTTATAAGTATTATTCTAAGTAGTGAAAAGTATTCTAATATTTATTTTAAATATTCCTTATCTTTTTTAATAACAATTGCAGTTGTTTTATTATTAGCTCTACAACCTGATATTGGACAAACTTTACTAGTTCTATTTGTATGGTCAGTCTTAATTTTTATTTCAGGTGTAAATATTTCTCTTATAATATTTTTTTTCTCTATATTCATTTTATTTTTTTCTTATTTAATTATTTTTGTTCCAAAATTTATTTATATTAAAAATAGATTAATATCCTTTTTTGACTCAGCTGCGGGAACTTATAATGCTCAATCAGATAAAGCTATAGAGTCGATTGTCAGTGGAGGTTTCTTTGGTAAGGGTATTGGTGAAGGAACTTTAAAAAATAGAGTGCCTGAGGCCCATACAGATTATATAATATCTGTCATATCCGAGGAATTCGGTATTATTGCCATAATTTTAATCTTATTTTTATTTTTAGTATTAATTTATTCAGTTTTTAAAAAAGTGAATTATGAAAATGAGGAGAGAACAAAATTAATATTAGTAGGATGTGTAAGTTTAATTTTAATGCAAGTAATGATTCATGTGGGGGTAAATATAAGACTGTTTCCAACGACTGGAATGACACTTCCTTATATAAGTTATGGAGGTTCTTCAATTGTAAGTGTCTCAATTATATCAGGAATAATTTTGAATTTAACTAAAAGAAAAATTAATTAGATGAAAAAAAAGATTTTAATCTCAACAGGTGGTTCCGGTGGTCATGTGATACCTGCTACTATTCTTTATGATCATTTATCAGAAACAAATGATGTTATTATTTCTACTGACAAAAGGGGCCTTAGATATCTAGACATGAATTTTTATGAAATCACAATTATTGATACACCCAGATTAAATAACATTTTTTTTTTACCACTTAACTTAATAATAATTCTATTACAAATAATAAAATCTTTTTTTTTATTAAGGAGAAAAAAGATAGAGTGTCTAGTTTCAACCGGTGGATATATGTCTCTGCCTTTAATTCTTGCTAGTAAATTCAATGGTATAAAAATTTTTTTGTTGGAACCAAATTTAGTTCTAGGAAGAGCAAATAAAATTTTTTTAAATTCTTGTAAAAAAATTTTTTGTTATAATGATAAAATAAAAAATTTTCCAAGTAATTTGAAACATAAAATAGTGAAAATTAATCCACTTATAAGAAAAGAATTTTATGAAATCCAAGAAAAAAGTAATAAAAACAAAGAATTTAGAATATTGATAGTGGGTGGTAGTCAGGGTGCAGAAGTCTTTGATAATAAATTAAAAAATATTATCATTAGTTTATCTAAAAATTTTTCTATTAAAATAATTCAACAGACAAATCAAAATAATATTTCCGATTTAGTAAATCTATATACTAAAAATGGTATTGAAAATAAAATCTTTCATTATGACAATAATTTTGTAAATTATATTTTACAAGCAGATATTTGTATCACTAGAGCTGGTGCAACAACTTTAGCAGAATTATCATACTTGAATGTGCCGTTTATAGCTATTCCACTCCCGTCATCTAAGGATAATCATCAATTTGAAAATGCGAATTTTTACTATGAAAAAAAATGCTGTTGGATTATTAAGCAAAATATTCTTGAGAATGATATAGAGAAACTTTTAAGAGAAATTTTTCAAAATAAAACTGATTTTTTAGAAAAAAAAGAAAATTTAAAAAAATTAAATTATCAAAATAGCTGGATTAATGTTAATCAAAAAATATTAGAAAGTATAAATGAAAATTGAATTAGCAAAAACTGAAATAATCCATTTTATTGGTATAGGTGGAATAGGTATGAGTGGTTTATCTTTAATCATGAAAGGTAAAGGGTTTAAAGTTCAAGGGAGTGATGTCACTTTTAATAAAAATACAGAAAGATTAAAAAAAGAGAAAATTAAAATATTTTTAGGCCACAAAAAACAAAATCTTAAAAACGCAACGATTGTAGTGATTTCTTCAGCTATCAAAAAAAATAATCCAGAATTAATACAGGCAAAAAAAAAAAATTTACCAATAATTAAAAGAGGAAGAATGTTAGCTCATATTGTCTCCTTAATGAAAAATATTGTAGTGGTTGGTTCACATGGAAAAACTACAACAACTTCTTTAGTTACCTCAATTTTTCAAAAAACAAAATTAGACCCAACAATTATTAATGGTGGAGTTATTAACTCAATAAGAAATTCTGCAAAGTTAGGAAAAAGTGATTGGTCAATATTAGAGGCAGACGAGTCAGATGGGAGTTTTATTCATATTCCACCAACATACTCAATAATAACAAATATCGATAGAGAACATATGGATTTTTACAAATCAATGAATGACTTAAAAAATTATTTTACAAAATTTATTGAAAAGGTACCTTCATTTGGAAAATCATTTATTTGTATTGATGATGAGATTAATAAGAATTTAATAAAAAAAATTAGAAATAAAAATATCTATACTTATGGGGTCAACCATAAATCAAATTTTTTAATTAAGAATATTAAACAAAACATAAAATTTACTGAGTTTGATTTAATAGTGAATGTTCCTAATAAAAAGAGACAAAATATTAAAAAAATTAAGATACCGTTACTTGGTTTACATAATGTGAGAAACTCTGTTGCAGCAGCAGCAGTTTCACTCACAGTTGGAATATCTATAAAAAATATTAAAGAGGGATTATCAAAATTTAAAGGTGTGCAGAGAAGATTTAACAAAATTTTCACTTTAAATAATATAGATTTTTTTGATGATTATGCACATCACCCAACAGAAATTAAGACAGTTTTAAATGGTGTAAATAAAGTTTATAGGGGTTTTGAAAAAGTTTGTGTATTTCAACCTCATAGAATTTCAAGATTAAAAGATTTAAGAAAAGAATTTTCATTTGCTTTTAAAGATGCTGATATTGTTATCTTATGCCCTATATATTCTGCTGGAGAAAAAATTAAACTTGGTTTTAATTATTTAAAGTTTGCAAGAGAAATAATACAAAATTCAAAAGTAAAATTATTTTTAGTAAATGATAATTTCCAATTAGCAAAATTTGTTAAAAATAATATTTATGGAAAAAAAATAGTAATTGGGATGGGTGCTGGAACTATTTCCAATTGGATTAAAAAACTTCCAGAATTAATGAAATGAAAATTGATCATTTAAAGAAATTATTACATGGGTTTGGTTCAAACGTCAGATATGAATATGATCTTAAGAAAAAAACTTGGTTTAATATTGGTGGAAAAACTAAGGTATTTTATAAAGCTGATAATTTGAAAGAATTGATAAAATTTTTAAAAGTATTAAATAATGAAGAACGAATATTTATTCTTGGAGCCGGTTCAAATTTATTAATTTCTGATAACACATTTGATGGTGTTGTTATAAAATTAAGTAAAAATTTTAATAGTTTGTCTTTACTTGGAGAAGATGTCATAATTGCAGGAAGTGCTGTATTAGATAAGAATGTTTCTGAATTTGCAATTCAAAATAACTTAAGTGGATTTGAATTTTTATCATGCATACCAGGTACAGTTGGTGGAGGAATAAGGATGAACGCTGGTTGTTTTGGAAAAGAGTTTAAAGACATATTAATTTCAGTTCAAACAATTGATAAATTTGGAAATATTAGAACTATTAAATCAGACGATATAAAATTTGAATATAGAAAAAACGATTTACCAGATGATCTAATTTTTCTTAGTGCTTCATTTAAAGGAAAAAAATCTAATTGTAATGAAATTTTAAAAGAAACTAATAAATTGAAAATTAAAAAAGAAAAAAACCAACCAACAAGAATTAAAACTAGCGGAAGCACATTTAAAAATCCAATTACTCAAACAAAAAAAAAAGTTTGGGAATTAATTAGTGAGTCTGTATCTTTAAACAAAAATTTTGGAGATGCTTGTATTTCAGAAAAACACTGTAATTTCTTTATAAATAGAGGAAATGCGAAATTTGAGGATATGAAAAAATTAGTAGATTATGTTTCTAAAAAAGTTTTTGAAAAAACTGGAATTAGTCTAGAGAAAGAAATTAAGATATTGGAGTAATTTGAAAAAAAAAATATTAGTTATTTCTGGTGGTATATCCAAAGAAAGAGTTATTAGTTTAGATACTGGTAAACAGGTAGCTAAGGAATTAAAAAAAAATGGTTATGAGGTAAAAATTGCAGAACCAGATTATAAATTACTTGATACAATCAAATTGTATAAACCAAATGTAATTTTTAATGCATTACACGGACAGTTTGGTGAAGATGGTTATATTCAAACTATACTCGAAACTACTGGAATTCCTTATACTCATTCAGGTGTAATCTCATCTGCATTAGCAATGGATAAAGAATTATCCAAGAAAATCTTTATTAAAAATAAGATATTGACCCCAAAATATTTCAAATATTCTTTTAACAAATCAAAAAAAAATTTGGTCAAGTTAATTGAGGATAAATTAAAATTTCCAGTTGTAATTAAGCCAATTAATGAGGGATCTAGTGTGAATGTTTTTATATGCACTAAATCAAATATTTTTAATAAATTAATTTTACTTAAAGAATATAAAAAAATTATGATCGAAGAATTTATACCTGGTCGTGAAATTCAAGCAGCCATAATTGGTAATAAGAAACTTGGAGCAATTGAATTAAAACCAAAAAGAAAGTTTTACGATTTTCAAGCTAAATATAATCCGAAAGCTAAAACTAAACACATCATACCAGTGGATTTATTAAAAAAAAAATATGATGAATTAATGAATATAGCATTTAAAGCTCATAAATTATTAAAATGTAATGGTGTAACAAGGTCTGATTTTAAATTCTTTAAAAATAAATTTTACCTTTTAGAAATTAATACTCAACCTGGAATGACAAAACTTTCTTTAGTACCTGAAATAGCTGAATATAAAGGAATTAGTTTTATCAAATTAATTGAATTACTTTTAAAAGATGCTGTTACAAACAAATAAAAAAATATTAATTTATATTTTTTTTTTCATGCTACTTACAACTTTAAATAATAACAATTTTCTAAAATTAAGAATATATAAAGTAAATCAAATAAAAATTAGTGGTTTAAATAATAATGAAAATTTTGAACTAAAAGAAAAATTTAATTCAATTTTAAATAAAAATATATTTTTCTTAGACAAAGTGGAAATTCAAGAATATTTAAATACCTTTCATATCATTGATAATTTTACAATCCAAAAACAGTATCCGTCATCATTAGAAATAAGAATTAACAAAACAATTTTTTTGGCAAATGTTTATAAGGATGATAAATTTTTTTTTCTTGGTTCTAATGGTAAGTTAATAGAAACAAACCAACAAAAAAAAGAATTACCAAATATTTTTGGTAGATTTGATAAAAATTCTTTTTTTCAATTTTCGAGTGATGTTGAGAAATCAAAATTTAAATTATCTGAAATTAAGAATTTATTTTTTTTTAAGTCAGGAAGGTGGGATATAGAAACAAATTCAGGAGTTTTAATAAAATTACCAAAAAATAATTTAAAAGAAATGTTAGATTTATCTTTTAAATTATTAGAAAAAAAAAATATTGGTGAGGTAAGGATTTTAGATCTACGTCAAAATAATCAGGTGATTATAAATGCAAAATGATTTAAATTTTGAAACGTTTCTTTTTTTTGGCCCCAAAAAGATAATTTTATCTGTAAATAATAAAAAAGAACTTAAACAAATTTATAAAAATGAGATTTTGGTTAAAAATTATTCTAATGAATTAAACTTTGAAAAATTGAATGATTTTCTAGATAAAAATATTTTAAAAGTTGAAAAAATTTTAGGTAGTTTTATTCAAAATATAAATGTTGCAATTTTATCAGATGACATTTTCACATTAAAGATTTCTATGAAAAGAAGTAATTATAACAAAATGATTGATAATTCCTCATTAATTTATTTATTAAATGACGCAAAGGATGATTGTAAGGAATCTATGAAAAATAAAAAAATAATTCATATTTTAATAGATAATTTTATAATTGATAATATTCTGTATCAAGAATTACCCAATAATATTAAATGTGAAACCTTCTCTTTAGATTTAAGATTTATTTCATTATCTGAAGATTTAGTAAAAAAAATAGAAAGTACCTTAAAAGAATATCAAATTTCCATAAATCAATTTTTAAGTGCAAGTTATGTTGAGGGGTATTCTAAAAAAAAAAATTTAGATTTCTTTCAAAGTATGAGTAAGATCATTGATGGAAATAACCTAAATGAGGTAAAGTTGGTACAAAAAATATCAAAAAATAAGGGTTTTTTTGAAAAATTTTTTGATTTTTTTTAGTAAATTGTATTTTCTGGTAATATTTCTTGTTTTTCATTACTTCAATCTAAGTAATAAAACTCCCATATGTCTTTGTTAAACCAAAAAACAATTCAAAAACCTGTAAAGTTCAGTGGCGTTGGTTTACATAGTGGTGAAAGTACAAATTTAATTATTAAGCCAAATAATCCCAATACAGGTATAGTATTTAAAAGAACTGATATAAATTCTAACAATATTGTTTACCCAAATTTTTCCAATGTGAGCAACACCTCTCTTAATACAACAATTTCAAATGAGTACGGGGTTAAAGTTTCTACAATTGAACATCTGATGGGGGCTCTATTTGGACTTGGTATTGATAATGCATTAATTGAAATTGATAATGTTGAGGTTCCAATTTTAGACGGATCAGCCAAACAATTTATTGAAGAAATTGTTAAGTCTGGCTTAAAAATAAGTGAGGCTCCAATAAAAATAATTAAAATTAACAAAAAAATTTCGTTTAATTATGGAGAAAGGTTTATATCAATCGAACCTTCGAAATTAAGTTTAGATATTGATTTTGAATTAAAATATGAAAATAAAATAATCGGAAATCAAAGAAATAAGATAAATTTATATGAAGACAATTTATCAGACATTTTTAATTCAAGAACATTTTGTCTGTATGAGGATATAGAAGATATAAAGAGTAAAGGATTAGCAAAAGGAGGCAGTTTAGAAAATGCAATAGTTGTTAATTCAGACAAAATACTAAATACTGATGGTTTAAGAAATACAAAAGAATTTGTTAATCACAAGATACTAGATTGTATAGGAGATCTTTATACTTCTGGGTATAGAATTATTGGCAGTGTAATTTGTTCACAAGGCGGACATTATTTAACAAATCAATTATTAAAAAAATTATTTGAAAATAAAGATAATTTTTCAATAATTGAAATACAAGAAAGAAACCTTCCACATACAATAATCAATAGAGAATTATTAAGATCTATTGCTTAATATATTTAATCTTTAAAATTACTGTTTTTAGCTATATAAAACTTTTATGCTAAGAGTAATTTTCTTATTAATAATTTTAATTTCTTTAAGTCATTGTTCAAAAGATGATCAAATGAAAAATTCAGTTGTTAAAGAAAAAAGCTTAGAACTTCAAGTTTTAGAAGCATATAATGAAGGAAAAAATGCTCTTGAAGGCGGAGATGTATTGTACGCAGCAAAAAAATTTAATGAGGCAGAAACTCTTTATCCTCAGTCTACTTGGGCACCCAAGTCTGCACTAATGGCAGCTTATTCATATTATGTACAAGATTATTATGGAGATGCGATCGCAGAATTAGAGAGATTTATAAGAGTATACCCTACATATAAAGATTTGGATTATGTTCATTATCTTTTAGGTGTTTGTTATTTTGAACAGATTGTCGATGAAAAGAAAGATCTAGGATCAATCAAAGATGCAAAAATTAAATTTAATTATTTGATTGAGAAATATCCTAATACTGAATATGGGATGGATGCTAGATTTAAATTAGATTTAATAAATGAATATCTTGCATCAAAAGAAATGTATATAGGGAGATATTATTTTCAAAAAAGAAAATGGATACCAGCAATTAACAGATTTAGAACAGTAGTTGATGATTATGATACAACAATTTATACTCCTGAAGCATTACATAGATTAGTTGAAGTTCATTACACAATTGGACTTGTAGATGAAGCTGAGAAATACGCAAAACTATTAGGTTACAATTATGGTTCTTCTGAATGGTACCAAAATTCCTATAGTTTGTTTGACAAGAATTATAAGATAAAGAAAAAATCGAAATTAGAAGATACAAAAAAAAAGAGTAAGGCTTTTATAGAAAAATTCAAATCTCTTTTAGAATGAGATGACAAAAAAAAAAATTGAAGACCTATATAAGAAAAAAATTAATAAACTTATTAAATTCAATAAGAACTATTATGAGCTAAATAATCCAATAGTTGATGATAGTGATTATGATGAGTTAAAAAAAGATATACTTAATTTAGAAAAAAAATATAGTTACTTAGCTAGTCGATACTCGCCGTCAAAAATAGTTGGATTTAAGCCTTCTAAAAATTTTAAAAAAGTTTTGCATAAAGTACAAATGCTTTCATTAGCAAATGCATTTGACCAAAAAGATTTAATTAATTTTGAAAAAAAAATTAAGAATTATTTGAACCTAGATAAAGATTATGAAATTGAATATAGTGCTGAGCCTAAAATTGACGGTATCTCAGCATCAATAACTTATAAAAATGGAAAATTCACTGTAGGTTTATCAAGAGGTGACGGTAAAGAAGGTGAAGATATAACATCAAATTTAAAAACAATTGAAGATATTCCAAATCAAATTAAGTCTAAAAATTTTCCTGAGATAATTGATATAAGAGGTGAAGTTTTCATTCAAAATAGTGATTTTAAGAAATTAGGCGATAAATTTGCAAATCCAAGAAATGCAGCTTCAGGCTCTTTAAGACAAAAAAATCCAAATGAGACAAAAAAAATTCCTCTAAAATTTATTGCTTATACATTTGGGTACGAAAAAGGTTTGCAGTCATCATCTCAAAATGAATTTTTAAAGAAATTAAAAGAATGGGGATTTAAAATTAATCCTTTAAATAAAAATATTAAAGGGGTGAATAATCTAATGGACAACTATCATGATATTGAAAAAAAAAGAAGTGAGTTAGATTTTGATATTGATGGAATTGTTTATAAGGTTAACAATTTTGAATTACAAAAAAGATTAGGCAATGTTGCTAATGCTCCTAGATGGGCTATAGCTCATAAATTCTCAGCAAATAATGGTGTTTCAAAAATAGAAAATATTGAAATCCAAATTGGAAGAACTGGAGCATTAACACCAGTCGCAAAAATTAAGCCTATTAATATCGGAGGTGTTGTAGTTTCTAATGCCACTTTGCATAATGAGGAAGAAATTATTCGAAAAGATATTAGAATAGGAGATGTAGTTTTAATTGAAAGAGCTGGAGATGTTATTCCTCATGTAATTTCTGTAGATTTAAAGCAAAGAGATAAAAATTCCAAAAAATTTGATTTTCCAATTAAATGTCCATCCTGTGGTTCAAAAACTTTAAAAGATTATAATTATATTACCAAAAAAGAGGATGCGGTTAGACGATGTTCTAGCGAAGGATACAAATGTGAAAAAGTCAGTATAGAAAAGATAAAACATTTTGTTTCAAAAGAAGCTTTTAATATTGAAGGTTTTGGAAAAAAAATTGTTGAAAATTTTTGGAATTTAAATTTATTAAGATTTCCTCAAGATATATTTATGCTTAATTTCAAGAAGATTGAGAACTTGGATGGATGGGGCCGACAATCAGTTGCTAATTTAAAATATTCGATAGATTTAAGAAAAAATATTTCTTTTGAAAAATTTATTTATGCTCTAGGTATTAGGCATATTGGTTTAGAAAATGCTAAACTTATTGCTAAAAACCTAAAAACAGTAAAAAATTTTGTATCATTATCAAAAAAAAATAATTTTGAGGATTTGCTTAATATTGATGGAATAGGAGAAACTCAAATAAATTCCATTAAAAATTTTTTTTTAAACAGTACTAATATAAAAGTTTTAAATGAGCTTGAAAAAATACTTTTAATCAAAGATGCAATAATAAAGAAAACTTCTGGATTATTAAATAATAAAACATTTACAATAACAGGTAAACTTGACGGTATAAGCAGAGCTGAAGCAAAGTCATTGATTGAAGAAAATTCTGGCTCAATAGTTAGCAATGTCTCAAAAAGACTTGATTATTTAATATCCGGTGAAAAACCAACAAAAAGAAAAATTGATTTAGCGAAAGAATTAAAGATAACGATTTTATCCCAAAATCAATTTTTAAACATGTTAAAAAAAACTAGTTAACCATTTTTTCTCATTTCTGTTTAAGTATTTTGATAATTTAGAATAAACATTTACATGGTACTGAAATAGATAATTTTTTTCTTCTTTGTTTAATAATTCAAAATTTATTAAATCTTTATCTATTGGTGCTAAAGTTAAATTTTCAAAGGAAAGTTTATTATTATATTTTTTAATATAAACCAAATTTTCAATTCTTATTCCAAATTTTCCTTTTTTATAATATCCAGGTTCATTACTTAATATCATCCCTTCTCTAAGTTTTATTTTATTAAATTTAGATATAGCCTGGGGACCTTCATGAACGTTTAAAAAAAAACCTACACCATGACCAGTCCCATGTTGGTAATCTAAGCCACTTTTTTTTAAATTTTTTCTAGCTCGAACATCAATTAATTTACCATTATAAAAAATTTTAAGATCTGAAGTAGCCACCGCAATATGACCCTTTAAAACCTTAGTAAAAATGTTCTTTATTTTTTTTTTGGGTTCTGAAAAACAAACTGTTCTTGTTACGTCAGTTGTTCCATACTTATATTGTCCACCAGAATCACATAAAAAAATATCTTCTTTATTTATTATTTTTGAACTTTTTTGTGTTGCTCTATAATGAACTATAGCTGCATTTTTACCAGCTCCAGCAATTGTATTAAAACTAGGAAATATATATTGTTTATTTTCTTTTCTAAATTTTTCTAATTTATTTTGGGCATCAACTTCTGAAATCTTTTTTTTATTAACAACTTTTATCCAATATAAAAATTTAGTTAAAGCAGCTCCATCTAAAATATGACTATCAATCATACCATTAATTTCTTTTTTATTTTTAACTGCTTTTAAAAGATAAATAGGATCTTTATTGTTTAAAATCTTAAATTTTTTTCTAAGAATTTTTTCAAAATAAATTGAGCAAGTTTCATTGTCTATTATTATTTTACCATTCTTAAATCTAACTAAAAAAGACTCTAATTCTGATGGATCTACAACCTGATCTTCATTTATTTTTTTTTCTTTAATTAATCTTTTAGTTTTATATCTTTCAGAAATTAAAAAAAATTTTTTGTTTTTAGTAAGTAATAAACGACAATTTGGTATCGGACTGTTTGGATTATCAAATCCTCTAATGTTAAGTAACCAAGCTATATTTTCAGGAGCACTTATAAATAAGTAATCTGAGTTTTCTTTTTTCATAATTTTTAAAGTTCTATTTATTTTCTTTAAGAAACCTTCTCCTGCAAATTTTTCGTCTATAGAATAGAAAGGTTTTGTAATATTTAATTTTTCAGAATAAATTTGATCAATCAAGTTGTCATCTATCAATTCAATTTTGGTAAATTTAGTAAAAAATCTATGAATTTGTTTAGAGGTAAATATTTTAGGGTCCATCCCTAACTTTAGTCCTTTAAATAAAGAACAATTAAAAATATCTTGAAATTTTTTTATCTTAAATAATTTTCCAGATTCAATTTTAGCTTGAATTGAATATCTACCATCTACAAATAAATAATTTTTGTTTTTAAGAATTACAGCGTATCCAGCTGAACCAGTAAAATTAGAAATTATCTTTAATCTATCTTTCTGAGAATATTCTGAAAAAAAATCATCATTTTTAGGTATTACGTATCCATCCAAATTTAATAAATTTAGTTTTTTTTTTAATTTATTTAATCTTTCTTGAATCATTTAATTTTTTTTTGATACCTTATCCATCCAGGACTCCTTATATTGTCATCATCAAATTCAATATCTTGATTAAATTCAAAATCTTCTATCTCATCTTTATTGTCATCAAAGAATGAATTTTTATCTAAAAATTTTTCAGGAAGTTCATCAATAAATCTTGAGGCCATGCTATCTATCCAATCACCTTGGTAAAA
>MDTD01009961.1_pt1 | contig 12243 bp, 10 predicted proteins | sample 811221 | NCBI WGS metagenome assembly MDTD01 (sample SAMN05326646, study PRJNA326480) | marine metagenome | isolation source: seawater | place: Pacific Ocean: South West | collected 2011 | reverse complement strand
GAGTGCGGCAATGACTTGCTTGATCTTGGTACGAACCAAAGATCGAAGACTCGCGTTGTGTGTACGACGCTTGTCGTTCTGCCGGGCGCGCTTCCGTGCTTGAGGTGAATTGGCCACCGCTAAACTCCAGTAGGGTCAAAAAAGGCTGCGAATGATCAGCGTAACGGTGTGTAATGTCAACCGGGTACCGGTCTGATGGCGCTAGATCTGGGAACTTACACCGCACTACCAACCTAACCAGATCAGTATCCAGCCAAGTAACGCGCAACCCACTGAACCACCCGCTTTGTCGAGGCGGAAGAGGGCGTAACCGTAACCTATCGGTGGGAGGAGCAGTGCAAACATGCCCCACGCGTATTCTTCCTGCCAAGCGGTGATGAGAAGCAGCACCCAACTGATCAAAAGGAACGCGACGCCCAGGGTAATCAAAAATGAACTTGAAGCTTCCATTTGTCTGCCCTGAACGGTAAGTTGCGCACCGTTCGGCAGGGTATCAGAAAGCTCTCCGCAACGGCACAATAAGCGCGCTATTCACTATGGCAGCAATATGACTGAATCTTCTACGATCCAGCCTGACGATCCCTTTGCAGAGATCAGGCCCTTCTCGAACCTTGAGGCGCCCGGCGTATTTCGGCGCCTGCTTCGTGATGGGGAACTGATCGAGACAATCGCCACATGGCGTTTCCCTGCGTCGTATCGAGTGTGGCGCGGTGCTGCCAAGTCCCTCGCGCGTATCTGGCTTCAGATGGCTGCGCGAAACCTCTCTACAGTGGAAGACTTGCAAAATCTGATCGCGCCTAACCTCGCGCGGATGATCAAAAAAACCTCGCAGTTCTCAGTCTCCGGCTTTGAGGCGCTGAATTTAGATCAGGCTCGCGTCTATCTGAGTAATCATCGCGACATTGCAATGGACCCGGCCTACGCCAATTACGCATTGCACAGGATGGGTGCTAGGACGCTCGCGGCTGCCATTGGCGATAATCTGCTCTCTAAGCCCTGGGTGGCTGATCTGATGCGCCTGAACAAAAGTTTTGTAGTGAAGCGCAATGTAAATGGGCCCAGAGCGTTGCTGGCAGCGACGAAGTTACTGGCGGGCTACATTCGCCAAGCAGTAAGTCTGGAAGGGCAGCCCGTATGGATTGCCCATCGGGAGGGCAGAGCGAAGGACGGCTGTGACGTGACGGAGCCGGCGGTGATCAAAATGTTGACCCTTTCACGGCGCCGGGATGAAAGTCCGGAGTCGGTGCTCTCCGAGCTGGGCATTGTGCCCCTGATTATTTCCTATGAACTGGATCCCTGCGATGCGCTGAAGGCGGCCGAACTCGTCGCCGGAGCTGGCTATGTTAAGACGGAGTTTGAAGATGTAGCGTCTATCGCTAAGGGAATTACCGGAGAAAAAGGCTGCGTGCACCTGCATTTCGGCGACCCCATCTCACCAGACTTAAATGTGGGAGCGGTGGTCGCTGCAATTGATGCGCAAATGGTGCGATACTATCGTCTCTACCCTACAAATGTCTGGGCGTGGGAGCAATTGGCGGGGAAAGTCCTCCCTGACAACCTCGATGTTCAACCCGGATCAATCAGTCGTCAGTCCTTCGACGCCCGGATCAACGCGGTACCCGAAAAACATCGGCAGCAGTTGCTGACCATGTATGCAAATCCCGTGACCCGCGTATTAGCGCTGAACGAACAGAATCAGGACTCACTCATTGGTTGATGAGGGGCTAAAGAATGCTATCCGCGAAGCTTATCAGCAGCTAACCGAATCCATGGGCCTGGTGCCACGTTGGGGTCAGCGGCAAATGATCGCCGAGGTCGCTAACGCTCTTGGCGATCCTGATGCTGAGACTCCTATTGCGGTGGTAGAGGCTGGTACCGGCACTGGCAAAACGATTGCCTATCTTGTCGCAGCGCTCCCCATCGCTCGTGCCAGAAAGAAAAAACTGGTTGTCGCTTCTGCCACCGTGGCACTTCAGGAGCAGCTCCTCTTCAAGGATCTACCGGACCTCATGCGGCACAGTGAGCTTGCATTTGATACGGCACTTGCCAAAGGCAGGGGGCGCTATATCTGTCTGCTCAAGGTCGATCACCAACTATCAGAACGGGGTGGTGACCTATTTATTCCGCTGTACCCAGATGAGTTTCTGGGTGCAGAAGAGTTGGATTCCAGACCGATATTACAGGAGATGATTCAGGCCTTAGGTAATGGGGAATGGAACGGTGATCTGGATGCCTGGCCGGAAGTAATCCCCGCAGGAACGCGGCAGCTAATCACAACAGATCAAAGTCAGTGTACCGGGCGGCGCTGTCCACACGTGAGTCAGTGCAGTTTTTTCCGCGCCCGTGATGGTCTCGAAGAAGCAGACATTATTGTGACAAATCATGACTTGGTACTGTCGGATCTGCGTTTGGGAGGCGGCGTGATTTTGCCTAATCCAGAGAACTGTCTGTACGTCTTCGACGAGGGGCATCAGTTACCTTCCAAGTGCCTGAATCATTTCGCCCTGCGATTCCACGCGGGCGCGGTGCTGCAAGGCTTACGCGATACCGATCGGTGGTTCACCGCCGGGAGTGCCCGGTGGGTGCAATCGGGCCTCGAGGAAAATCTGGTATTAGCGGTAAGGGATTTGCTCACCGATCTGACAAAAAGGAGCGAGGACATTGCTACATTGTTGCACTCACTGATACCTCATGCCGGTGAGGAACCGGGGGAATACCGGTTTCCGTATGGCGCAATACCTGGTGATCTCATTGAGCAATCTTTGGGATTGCTCGCGCAGTGGGGGCAGCTTCATCGGTATGCCAACCGTGTAGAGGCGATGCTTGAAAACGCTCAGAGTGATGGTCGCTTATCGCAGCACGTTAGTGAACCGCTGTCCGATCTGGATCTTGATCTGGCGAATGCACAGGGGTTGGTGGCACGCGCGGAGCAGCAAATCGCAGTCTGGCGCGCCTTCTCTGATGCTCCGGCCGAAGGCTCAGATAGCGATGGATGGGCGCGTTGGTGCCAACACGGCGGGGGACTCAACAGCACCGAATGCCAGGCCAGTCCGATCCTCCCGGGTAAGCTACTGCATGAGTCGCTGTGGCAGCGTGTAGCGGGTGCGGTCGTCACCTCAGCGACTTTGTCGGCCCTGGGTACGTTTGATCGATTCCAAGAGCGTTCAGGCGTGCCCATGACAGCGCGCTGGAAAAGGGTTGCCAGTCCGTTTAATGCCAGCAAAGCTGTGTTTGCTGTGCCCGCCATGACGTCTCTACCCTCTGATACAGAGCGACACACTGCTGAGCTGACGGAGATGATTCCCGAATTGATCGCCAGCGATCAAGGAGCATTGCTGCTGTTTACCTCTCGTCGTCAGATGGAGTCTGTTCTTGAGGTGGTAGAAGGAAAGCTCCTGCACCGTATCCTGGTACAAGGCAGGCTAAACAAAAACGCCTTACTCGCTCAACACAGAGGGCACATTGATGGCGGTGAGTCCTCTGCCATATTTGGTTTAGCCAGCTTCTTCGAGGGCATCGACCTGCCGGGCGCTTATTGCAGCCATGTTGTGATCGCCAAGCTTCCGTTTGCTGTGCCTGATAACGCCATTGCTGCCGCACACTCCGAGTTGCTAGAGGCGCAAGGGCGCGACCCTTTTTTGGAAATCAGTGTGCCCGATGCTGCACAAAAGCTGGTGCAGGCCAGTGGCCGTTTGTTGCGAACCGAGGCAGACGAGGGTCGAATCACTTTGCTTGACCGTCGCTTAGTAAGCCGCCGCTACGGCCGTGCCATACTGGCCACCCTGCCAAGCTTCACAATGGAGATAGCTGTGTAAGAGCGACGCTCCGGCACACCGTCCGCGGTGCGAAGATGATGGTTTTGGCAGGAGGCGCGGCAACATGACGTGTGACGCTGTTTTGATTATAGGAGCCTGTACATGACATTACAGGGACCGAGGAATGATATTGCCGCGCAACTGATCGATCTGGAGGCCGCTCTCAGGCAGCTAGATTTGTGGTCAGATCAGCCGCCGCCGGCTGATGCAATGCAATCCGAGCAGCCCTTTGCAATGGACAGGATGGACTTTGAGCATTGGCTTCAATTCATTTTCATGCCGACGCTTTACCGAATTTTAGAGACAGGTGACGCACTGCCTGAGCGTTGCGCAATCACGCCAATGGCCGAGGAAACGATTGGCAAACGGTCCTTGCCGACGCAATCACTGATGAGTGCGCTGCGGAAGCTTGACCAGCTGATTACAGCGTTAGAGTAGGGTCTATAAAAAACCCTGAGCGGACTCAGGGTTTCTCCTGTCCGATGGCGGTGTGGCCTAGAACTGCACTCGCTTGGTAAAGCCCCCGTCTACTACAACGTTGGTTCCTGTGGTGAAAGAGGAGCGGGGACTGGCAAGGAAAGCCACAGTATCGGCAATCTCATAGTTAGTACCCATTCTTCCCATGGGAATGTTGGCGATCGTTGCATCATAGAAGTCCGTCATGTGCGTTTTGATCTGTTCCCATGCGCCACCCTCAAAAAAGATCGGGCCGGGACTCACAGAGTTTACGCGAATGTTCGACGGTGCCAGTGCCTGTGACAAGTTGCTGGCGTAGTTGAGCAGACCTGCCTTGATGGCGCCATAAGGGCTAGGGCCAGCGAAGGCTTCAACAGCCGCGGTGGTGGAGATCACAACAATGGCGCCGTTACCCGACTCGCTGAGGTGGGGCGTAGTGAGCTCCACACCTCGCCACGTCGCCAGCATGTCGGCCTCAAAGTTAGCGCGCCATCCCGCTTCCGAGCTATCCGCGCCACCTGCGGATACGTTGGGAACAAAAATATCGATACCACCGAGTGTCTCGGCGCATTTTTTGACCCAGGCTTCAAGCGAGCCTGCGTTGGTCACATCGACAACACTTCCGAAGGCTTTTACACCTTTGGCAGTTAGCGCCAAGACAGTTTCTTCGACTTCAGCCTCGTTCCGTGCGCACACCCCAATGTGACTACCTTCGTCCGCAAGTGTCTCTGCAATAGCGCGGCCGATGCCTTTAGTCGAGCCTGTAATCAGCGCCACTTTATCTTTCAGTTGTAGATCCATTATTTTTCTCCTCGTTGTGAAATGCTGCAGTCATTAAGCCGTAACAGCCAGCTTCGTTCGCCTGTCTGTGAGCGGTTAGTGTTGTGCAGTGGGTAGCGCCATAAATTCCTGTAAAGCCTCGCCCTTCGAGCACACCCAGCTCTCCAGCGCGGTAATGCGCTTGAAAAAGTGTCCTACGATATATTCATCGGTGGTCGCAATCCCACCGTGAAGCTGAATCGCTTCCTGAGAGACTTTCCTCCCTACCGTAGCGGCCTTGACCTTTGCAGCACGAGCGAAGCGGCCGAAATCTGTGCGCCTGGCATCCGCTGCGTCGCAGGCAGCATAGACCAGTGAGCGCGTCAGTTCAGTTTGTATCAACATATTCGACATACGGTGCTGCAGTGCTTGAAAGGACGACAGTGGCTGACCGAACTGAATGCGCTGCTTGGTGTAGTCGACGGTGGTATCGAGCGCCGCTTGGGTGGCACCGAGCGTTTCGGCACTGCTCAGTACCATGGCCAGCTCACGGTAGGCATTGAGCGCGTCCTGTGCAATCTCGCCCGTGGCGATAATGTGTGCGTCATCAAGGCTGATATCAAAATCGAAGCTCGCACCACCGCGGCCGTCGTGAGTGGGAAAGATGTTGCGGGTGACGCCGTCCGCATCCACGGGCACTAGTACCCAGGCGAGGCCAGAACCGCTGTTGGCTAACACCGTCAAGTGCGTCGCCGATGCACCGGCACTGATCCACTTTTTAGATCCGGTTAGGTGCCACTGGCCACTATCTTCGGTCAGCTGACTAGTAGGTGAGAGGTGGGTTGCTTCACCGTCCTCGTCGATAGCGGCCACGGGAATTATGGCGCCTTCTGCAACCTGCATGAGCAGTGCTTCCGCTCGCGGGCTGTTGCCGAGAATCGCGTGGCTAACAGCCATCGACTCAATCAGGGGTTCGGTCACCAAGAACTGACCGCACAGTTCGGCGAGAATCGCCATTTCCCGCGCGCCCAGACCCAGGCCACCTAGATCTTCTGAGATGGGGAGCGCGAGCCACCCCAGGTCTGTAAACGCCTGCCATTGTGCGGGATCGCTGTAAGTGCCGATTGCGACGCGTTCTCGGCGGTCGTTGAAATCATAGTTGTCGCTAAGGTAGCGCTCAGCAGTAACTTTCAGAAGCGTTTGGTCCTCTGTCATCTGTTCCGTCATCGCTTAGAGCCCGAGCACATGTTTGGCGATGATGCCGCGTTGAATCTCTGCAGTGCCGCCGTAGATGGTGGTCGCGCGACTATTAATGTATTCAGCCATTGTGGTGATGCACTCTGCGGGCGCCGCCGTATCTCCGGTGTACTCGGGAGCCAATACCGCGCTTTGCCAAGGGATAGCGCTTTGGCCCGCGGCTTCGATTAGAAGCTCGGCGCAGCGCTGGCCCAATTCTGTACCAGAGACCTTGACCAGCGAGGACAGCGCGCCCGGGTTATCGCCCGCAGAAAGGCTGCCTTTAATTCTTAGTTCAGTCTGCTCCAGTGCCATTATGTCGATCTCGGTTTCCGCAACGCGATAAGCGTAGGTGGGGTCACCCTTTGCCCTGTTGATCTCACTGCCCATGAGCCGGTGTAGTTTGCTGAGCTGCTTTTTCAGCTCGATGGTGAAGTGTTGGCCGCCGCGTTCAAATTCGAGCAAGTATTTCGCGACCGTCCAGCCCTGATTTTCTTCGCCCAGCAGATTGGCAACGGGTACGCGAACGTTCTCAAAAAACACCTGGCATTGCTCTACCTCACCATCAAGGCTGGGGAATGGCGCGACTGTGATGCCAGGTGTTGCCATGTCGATTAGCAGGAAGCTGATACCGGCTTGTGGCTTCACCTCTTTGTTTGTCCGAACCAGACAGAAAATCCAGTTTGAGTGGTGCGCCATGCTCGTCCATATCTTGGTGCCGTTGACTAAATATTCATCGCCATCCCGTTCCGCAGTCGTCTTGAGCGATGCAAGGTCCGAGCCTGATCCGGGTTCCGAATAGCCCTGACACCAAACATCGTCACAGGAAATGATGCCTGGCAGGAATTTCTGCTTCTGCGCCTCTGTCCCAAAATGAATCAGCATGGGCCCGAGCATTTGAACGCCCATCATCACCGGATTGGGCGCATTAGCCAGCTTGCACTCTTCCAAAAAAATGTAGTGCTGTTGAATATCCCAGCCGGTGCCGCCGTGCTCCATTGGCCACTCCGGTGCGCCCCAGCCCTTGGCATGCAGAATACTCTGCCATTTGCGGCCCGCCTCAAAGTCAGAGAAAACGCTGGTTGTGCGCTCTCCGGCTCTGACCAATTCCGGAGTCAGCGCATCTTTTAAAAAGGCGCGGACGCCCTCCCTAAAGGTCTCGTAGTCGGTGGGAATAGGGTTGGAAGCGTTCACTTTTTTTGTCTCCTGATAGGTTGCCTAGGCAAGCTGGACAGCTTTAACCTGAAGTTGTTGTCGGAGTCCCGCCTTTTGAATTTTTCCCGATGGCGTTTTTGGCATTTCTTGAATCACCTCGAGCCACTGAGGCCACTTCTGTTTGGCGAGTCGTTGTTCTGCGCAGAGTGCGGCCAAATCGCTTAAGTCAGGCGCTTGGTCCTCGCACAGCGTGACAAAAACTGCAACGCCCTCTCCGAGCCGAGCGTGAGGTGCTGAAACAGCTGCAGCCTCGAAGACGGCGGGGTGGAGCATTACTACTTCTTCAATTTCGCGTGCCGAGAGGTTCTCGCCTCCCCGAATGATAATGTCTTTTTTGCGATCGGTGATGACAATCGCTTGCGACTCTGACAGTTGGCCAATGTCGCCAGTCTTGAAATAACCGTCCTCTGAAAAAGCGGCTGCGTTTTGATCAGCGTCGCGGTAGCCCTGCATCATTGCGGGGCCGCGAACCCAGATTTCTCCGTCACGATTGAGGCCCAAGTCGTTGCCGTCGTCATCACAGATTCGAACTTCGTAATTGCATACGCGCCCGTCGGTTTCAGCTGCCAGTTGAGTCTCTCCGTCGCCAACGAACCCTACGGTTACCAATGGCACCTCGGTTGAGCCGTAAACCCGCACGGCTCTGCAGTTAGTGAGGACCTTGCTGGCTTCGTAGATAAGTGCAGAGGGAACGGCGGCCCCGCCACAGGCAAAAAGGCGAAAACTAGGTAAATCTCTGCTCTTTTGGCGCGCTGCATCCACAAGTTCGCGCAGGAAGGGCGTAGCACTGACACAGGTTGTGGCCTGATGGGTTTCAATAAGTTCTAACGCGCGATCGACAATCCAGCTTTCCATTAAAAGCACGTTGGTGTCGGTGAAGAAGGGAAGCTCTATGCCATTAACGTAGCCTGTAATGTGAGTGACGGGAGAGGGCATCAGCATCATGTCTCGGGCGTCCAGCGACCATGCCATGACGCCGTTATCAAGCGCTTTGGCGAGGGTGTTATGACTGTGCCGCACAGCTTTGGGGTCACCAGTCGTGCCAGAGGTATAGAGGACTACCTTAGTATCGTCTGGGCCCACCTTGGCAATGGGCGCTGGCGCCTCGCTTGCTTCATTAATCAGGGCCTCAAACCGCAGAATTTCAGCAGGGAGGTCATCGTCTGCATTACAACATACAACATGACGGAGGTGAGGCAGGCCCGGATGAAGTTCTCGGATCATCGCCACAAAATCAAATCCTTTGATTCGGTGCGGGATGAATAGGATTTCAGTCTTAGCATCACCTAAGATAAAACTCAATTCTTTCCCCCGGTAGATCGGAACAACGGGGTTAATGACTAAGCCGCAGATGGAAGCGGCGATAGCCAAAGGAACAGACTCTGGGATATTCGGGAGTTGAAATGTTAGGGTCGCGCCCGGTTTCACGCCTAGTTTATGAATTGCTTGCGCCAGTCGGTTTGCTTGCGCCCACGCCTCGCCGTAAGACAAGCGCACGCCCGAATCGAATAACAGAGCGGTCTCTTCAGGGCGATTGGTTGCACGCTCCTGCGCTAATTTGGCCAGCGTCACATTTCTGTAGGAAGTGTCAGTTATAAGATTCACGTGTCCCTCCGGAACGCGCTGCTGCGCAATACGATCGTTAGAGCGCCAAAGTCTCCTGTGTTGAATCTGCACTGATGACGTTGAGCGACCTGCCAGATCGATGCAGTAGTTCCTGTTTTGCGTCGATGACTATATAGTATGATGTCACCTGAAAACAAACCAACCTGCTTGTTTATCCCCGTCTACAACGAATGAGACTTAGAGAGTCTCTGCGTTTATTGCGCCGAATCGCGGGATCTTGCCATTGAGGATATTCATGATCGCACCGAGTGATAAGAGTCAGCAAATCCTGTCCGAGTTAAGGGCATTCATGGCAGAGAATATTCTTCCGAGTGAAAAGGCGCATCAGGAGGCACTGAGTTCGGCTGAAAATCGGTTTGCTTCGATGCCACTGATGGAGAGTCTAAAGAACAAGGCGCGAGCGGCAGGCCTGTGGAATCTTTTTGTGCCGCCGGAATATGCAGAATACAGCGATCACGGCGGAATGACGTTTCTGGATTACGCTCCGCTGGCAGAGGAAATGGGTCGCGTGATCTGGTCGCCGGAGGTGTTCAACTGTAACGCACCGGATACCGGGAACATGGAAGTACTCATGAAATTTGGGACCGAGGTGCAGAAGGCAACGTGGTTAGCGCCTCTGCTCGCCGGAGAAATCCGGTCTTCCTACGCTATGACGGAGCCGCAAGTTGCCTCCAGTGACGCGACAAATATCCAGCTCGACATTCGGCGAGAGGGCGATGAGTGGGTGCTGAATGGACACAAATGGTTCATCACGGGCGCGCCCTATGAGCGCTGCAAGATTTTCATCGTCATGGGTAAAAGTGATGCTGAGAATGCCAACCGCCATTTACAACAAACACAGATCCTCGTGCCCAAGCACACTCCGGGTGTGGAAGTACTCCGCCCGTTGACGACCCTTGGATACGACGATGCACCCATCGGACACGCAGAGGTGACCTTTAATGATGTGCGGGTGCCCGTCGATAATTTGTTGCTAGGCGAGGGTAGGGGCTTTGAGATCGCTCAAAGCCGGTTGGCACCGGGGCGGATGCATCACTGTATGCGGCTGGTCGGTGCAGGGCAGCGATCTCTAGAGCTTGCTTGCCAGCGCGTTGAGGACCGCGAGACTTTTGGTAAGAAATTGAGCCAGCATCAATCTATCCGGGAAAATATTGCTAAGAGCTACGCTGAATTGGAGATGGCAAGACTGCTCGTGCACAAGACTTGTTGGCACATTGATACCTATGGTGTGAAGCCGTCCATTGAGTTGATCTCCGCAACCAAGATCAGTGTGCCGCTGATGATTCAGGCGATCATCGACCGATGCATTCAGATGCACGGCGCGGGGGGTTTGACCGAAGACTGGTGCATGGCTGAGCAATTTAATTATGCTCGGTGGTGCCGGCAGGCTGATGGCCCGGATGAGGTCCATCAGATGGCTTTGGGTAAGCGGATTATTCGGCACTATGCTGAGGCCTCTGCCTAGCACGAGCTTGGGTGGTGTGAGGTTTGTATGCGCAAAGAGCGACTTGTAAGCATGATTATTTGCTGCGCGAGGGTATAGCGTTATCAGGCGGCCTTAGACTCCGCACGCGACGCGTCTTGAAAATGGATCAAAATGAGTGGATCACCGCTTTGTGGTAGGTCGTACTAGGGGAGGAATATGACAGATGACGAGAAGATGGCATTCGTGCAGCAGCTATACACTGTGACAGGAACGGGTGATTTTGATGCTGCAGAAACAATGCTGACAGATGATTTTTTTATAATCGAGGCTGAGGGTTTGCCCATGGCGGGGGAGTACCGAGGAAAAACCGCACTCCGCGACCTGTACTCGCATGTTTTCGGAACGCTGCAGGTTGCGGCTCTCGAACCTGAGGGTATGACGGTTGGTGGAGATTACGTCATCAACCTCGTATCGTTCCGCTTCGAGGATCCGAGTCTGTCACCGGCGCGGCTGGCCGAGTTGTTCCGTTTCCGGGACGATAAGGTGTGTGAAATCCGTCCCTACTATTTTGACCCGAAGCCAATTGTGGATGCGTGGGCGTTTTACGGGTAACAGACTGCCTAAGTTTTGAGACACAAAAAAAGACCCACGATGCGGGGTTTTTTGTGTCTGTGCACTGACCTAGCTCAAGTACTTATCGATGGTCTGATGCAGATGGCGAATGCGGCTTTCTTGGTAGCTGGCTAGAATCACCTTGCCCGTAGCCGAGTTCTTCATGCCTTTTTGCACTGCAGGCAGGTTGGCGTCGTCCTGATCAAAGACGCCGCCTAGAGAGCCAAGAGCCTCATGCGATGCAAAGGGTTGGTCAGCAGGGATTACCACGCACTCAGCTGGCAGCGGACGCTCCGTGCCACGGGGATGACGCAATAAGATCATGACGTCAAAAATGCAGCTGTCCGGGTCATTGCCGTTTGGTAAAAATCGATAAACGATATTTCCACCATAGCCGATCCAAACCTGAAAGTTCGGAAATAAACTATACAAGATGGCATCTTGTAACTCTGCCATAGTTGGGTTGTCGAACTTCTCCCCTGCAGCTTCTTCGAACATTTCCCTGTTCATTTGCGCAACGTATTCGCGTGCACTCTGGTTTGAGGGCATATCGACTCCTTCGTCGCTATCCGTCGCCATTCGCCCTGATAGTTTTAGAATGTCCCGCGTAATGGTCTCTTCTGAGACGCCGCTTAAGTGGGGGCTTGCGACGCCCATTGGCGTCACTGAGCGACTGACGTTGTCGCCGAAGGTGTCGTACTGTGAGTTGGCGTCACCGGTAAAGGTTAAAATCTGTTTGTGGGTTTCGACGGTGTGCCAAGACTCCATGAACGCTTCGGCTCCGACTTTCCAATTGCAGTTCATTACTCGCTGTACGTGGACACCTTTAAAGTAGTCCTCGAGTGGGAAACGTTTAAAGTGGTCCGGGAGCACATCCATGTAATCTTCTAGGGGCTGCGCATCCTGATCGAAATTTATGAATACGAATCCACCCCATGTTGCCACTTTTACCTGCGGGAGGCTCATATCGCGGTCTGCAATATGCTCAAAGTCCCATGCGTTTGGGATGCCTTTGAACTCTCCATCTAGATCCCAAGTTGCTCCATGGAAGGGGCAGCGGAATTCACGCACTGAGCCTGATTCGTCCCGAAGACAGCG
>MDTD01176347.1_pt1 | contig 12244 bp, 15 predicted proteins | sample 811221 | NCBI WGS metagenome assembly MDTD01 (sample SAMN05326646, study PRJNA326480) | marine metagenome | isolation source: seawater | place: Pacific Ocean: South West | collected 2011 | reverse complement strand
TTCCAGACCTCAAAGTCAGAATCTCACCCAGTTATCGCCTCTTGTTGGCGCAGAGGTGGGCTTGACGGGTATATTGGCGAGCGAAGTCACTGATTCAGGACTCAGTTTGATGTGGATGAAAACGGCTGGCCGGTGCCCTTTCCCATTGTGGATTCTGCTACGGTTAATGAACGCCGTGCCCGTCTCGGACTGAACACCCTTGAGGAGCGCCAGCAGCAGATGACTGAACAGGAGCGCCGACGCCGTGCCCGCCAAACCCGTAACTGATGGCCTTGTGATACTGCTGCTGGCGGCGGCACTGGCCGGCTGTTCTGCCACGCCCTCCCGTTCCGGCCCGGATGCCTTGTTTGGCGATCCGCCCCATCTCTGGTCGGGGCAGAAGGTGCTGGCCGTGTCACCGCAGGTGTGTGCGGCCAGTGGCGAGCGGATTCTGCGGGCGCTGTCCTTTGCCGGGGTGGTTCGTAACGGCAGCTATGTGTACGGCACGCTGATGGCCAACCGGGCGGCCATCAAGTGTATTGCCATCGGTGACGGCAGAACCTTTGTGTACGCTGCCGTGGCGGGGCCGGACAGGGCGCAGGTGGAGCGGCTGCGCAATGAGATTGTGTGGCGCCTGTGAGCGGGCTGCCGCTCTGGCCCGTGGAGCCCGGATTCAGTAACGGATGGAGTTCTGGCAATGAAGTTTCTGGTGTTTCTGGGAAGCGTGCGTGACAGTACGCCGCCGGCGCCTGCCCGCCTGGGGGCGCGGGTGGCGAAAGCCTGTCTGGCCTGTCTCGCTGGCCGCTATGGTGAGCACGAGGTGGAGCTGGTGGATGCCCTGGACTATCCGCCGGAGGCGGTGTTCAAGCCCCATTTTGCCTACGCCAAAGGCCGGGCACCGGCTGCCCTGGATGTGCTGGCGGAGAAGATTGCGTCGGCTGACGGCTACATTATGATCAGCCCGGAATACAATCATTCCATGAGCCCGGCCCTGGCCAACCTGCTGAACCATTTCGGCAGCTCCCTCTTCTCCTTCAAGCCCAGCGTCATTGTGACCTATTCGGCCGGCCAGTGGGGCGGGATGCGGGCCGCGGTGGGCATGCGTACCTTTCTGTCGGAACTAGGCTGCCTGCCGGTTTCCGCCATGATTCATGTTCCCAAGGCCCAGGAGGCCTTCGCGGCGGACGGCTCGGCCCTGCCGGGTGAGGATCAGGACGCCTGGTTTGACTATTTTGGCCGGGCTTTCAATCAGATGCTGTGGTGGGCCGGAGCCGCGAAGGCGTACCGGGAGGAGGTGGATCCACACAGCATGGTCCGGCCCTTCCGGAAGACCCCGTCCGAACGCAACGCGCCCCGTTAATCCGGGGCATTCCCGGAAAAATTCCGGCGACCTTGCCCCGGGTCCCCGCATTCCTCCTCAATCAGGGCCTGCCAGGCCAGCAGTATCTGCTGATAGACAGGGCCGGGACAGCGGGTCAGCGGCCGTCCGTCGATCATGCGGACCGGAATCAGCCGTGCGCCACTACCGCAGATAAAACATTCGTCTGCGGTGTACAGGTCATAGCTGGTCAGGGACTGTTCCTGTGCCTCCAGTCCTGTGCGAGGTGCCAGTTCCAGGATGATTTCGCGGGTAATTCCTTCCAGGGCGCCATCCTGGACGGGCGGTGTCAGCAGCTTGTCTTCTTTGACAATGAAAATGTTCTCGGCGCTGCATTCCGCGACATAGCCGGACTGGTTCAATAAAATGGCTTCATCAGCCCCGGCCGCATCCGCCTGCATCCTGGCCAGAACCGAGTGCAAATAGTTCAGTGATTTGACTCTGGCATCCAGCCCGGTACCCGTTGCCCGTCTGATGCTGCTGGTGATCAGGCAGATCCCCTGACGGCGGGCCGTATCACTGACCAAGGATAAAGCGGCCGGAATAATGAAGACGTTGGGCCTGGTGCAATTGCGCGGATCCAGGCCCATATCCCCTTCTCCCCGGGTCACCAGAATCCGCAGATAACCGTCGTGCATGCCCGAACCACGGATACAGGTCATGACCGCTTCGGTCAGAGTATCATCCGTGTAGGGAATGGTGATCGCCAGAGCCTGCAGGGAACGGCGCAGCCGCGCCAGATGGCGGTCCAGCATAAAAGGCCGCCCATGGTAAAAACGCAGCCCTTCAAAACAACCGTCACCGTACAGCAGGCCATGGTCGTGGACGGACACAGATGCCCGATCAGCGCTGACCAGTTCACCGTTTTTCCAGCAGGAAAATTCCGTTTTTGTTCGATATGGTGTTTGCTGCTGCATCCGCTATCACCTCGCCGGGCTGAGCTTCCCTGTTGTCTGAACTCGGAGTGACCGACCGGCCGGAGCCTTGGCATCAACAGATTTTCCGTACTGCCGGGAAAAGGGTACAGGTACAGTTTCCGGGGAATTCAATCAGTACAAATTGCGGATACAGGGAATCCGGCAGGGTTACGCCCGGCCATAAGGTGGCCGGCGCGGGGTATGGGGAGCCCTCCTGCAGGCGGCAGGAGGGCAGGGTGTCATCCAGAGCCCGGTGAACAGAAATTTCTTGACCCGTTTCTGCAAGCCGATAACATACCGACTGGTTGGTCGGTTCTGGCCATGCATGATTTGCGGAGAAGCAGATGTCGAAAGTCGACAAGGACACCATTATCCGTGAGGCGGAAGCGGTGGTGCGTGAGAAGGGGGCGCGGCGGCTGAGCCTCGATGCGGTGGCGGCACACTGTGGTCTGAGCAAGGGCGGGCTGCTGCATCATTTTCCGAGCAAGCAGGCCCTTCTGCAGGCCATGCTTGAATCCGCCATTGCCCGGGAAGAGGCGCTGGTTGCCGACTATGCCGCCAGGGACGGAGGCGGTGTGCTGGCATCCCGGATTCATTCCCTGTTGGCCATGATGCAGGACGAAAAACAGCTCCCGCGGGCCCTGCTTGCCGCGGTGGCGGAGGATCCGGCGCTGCTGGAACCCATCAGGGCCAAGGAAGAAAGGATCCGGTCGCTCCTGTTTGAGCACTACCGGGATCCGGAACTGGCCATTCTGCTGATTTTTGCTGCCCGCGGCCTGTTTCTCGGCTGCCAGCTCGGGCTTCTGGATCCGGGCGATCCGGTATTCGAAAAGGTGCGTGAGCGCCTGCTGACGCTGGCCGCCGGGCTGGAATAAGGGTTGCTGCCGCGGCCTGACACTCAACTCAATATTCTGGGTATTGCATATGAATATCACTGGTAATGCCTGTTGCCTTTTGTCTTTGCTGCTGGCTGTGGTCATGGCTGTGTCCGGCTGCTCAAGGCCGGCCGAAGGTGAGCCTGTGGCCGCTGAACGGGAATGGCCGGTAAAAGTGGCCAGGGTTTTCACCAGTGACGCCCTGGATCAGCGCCAGTTCGCCGGCCGGGTCAAGGCGGTGCAGACGGTGGATCTGTCCTTTCAGGTGGGGGGCAAGCTCAGCCAGCTGTACTTCCGGGAAGGGGAGATTATTCCGAAGGGCCAGCTGATTGCTGCCCTGGACGAAACTGATTTCGTGCGTGAAGTCAAAAGGGCAAGGGTCAATCTTGAACTGCTGGAGAAAACGCTGGAGCGTCAGCGTGCCCTGGCCGAGCGCAACATGATTTCCCCGCAGCAGCTGGACGAAACCCGGACCCGTTACGAGCTTGCCCGGGTGACGCTTGAAAAGGCGGAACAGGATCTTTCCTACACAAAACTGAAGGCCCCCTTTGATGCTCTGGTTACGCGTCAACTGGTGGATAACTACACCAATGTACAGGCGGGGCAGGGCATTGTGCGGCTGCAGGATGTGTCCGAAGTCCGGATTCAGGTGTCGGTACCGGAAAAACTCCTGGCGGCTGTGAGCGGGGACAGGCTGCATGCGGTTACGGCCACCTTCGAGGTGCTGCCCGGGCAGGAATTTCCGCTGGAGTACCGCGAGCACCAGGCGGAGGCCGACAGTGTGACCCAGACGTATGTGGTGGAACTGGGTATGCCCCGGCCGGAGAATGTGCAGATCCTGCCGGGCATGACCGCCCGGGTGACCCTGAAACTCAACCCGACGCAGAACAGCCTGTGGGTGCCCCTGACCGCCGTGCAGAGCAGTGCGGACGGTTCGCCCTATATCTGGCGGATCAATCCCGACCGTTCGGTTTCCAGGGTACCCGTACAGCTGGGCCGGACCGATGGCGAAGTGGTGGAGGTCCTCCGCGGTGTGGAGCCGGCCACGACTCTGGTCGCCGCAGGCGGACAGCACCTCTATGAAGGCGCCAGGGTACGCGACTATGCCCGGTAAGTTGCATGCGGTTTTTTCGGGCCACTGACAAGAGTGTGAGATTCCTGTGAAAATTTCTGATGTCTTTATTCAGCGGCCGGTCTACAGCTGGCTGCTGATGCTGATCTGTCTGATCGGCGGTCTCTGGGGAATGATGGATATTGGCCGCCTTGAGGATCCGGCCTTTACCATCAAGCAGGCCCGTGTCTTTACCGCCTATCCCGGTGCCAGTGCGCGCCAGGTCGAGGAAGAGGTCACGGAAAAGCTGGAGGTGGCCATCCAGCAGCTGGGGCAGCTGAAGCGGATTACCTCCACTTCCCGTCCGGGTATGTCCGAAATCCGGGTGGAAATCGAGGACCACTATGATTCCGATGAGCTGCCGCAGATCTGGGACGAATTGCGCCGCAAGGTCAGCGATGCCCAGACGGATCTGCCCAGTGGTGCCATGGAATCCGTGGTGAATGACGATTTCGGGGAAGTCTATGGTATCTACTATGCCGTCACAGGCCCTGGTTTTTCTCCGGGCGAGATGCGCGATATTACCAAGGTGATCCGCCGCGAGCTGCTGACCGTCGAGGGTGTGGCCAAGGTGTCCCGCTCCGGGGTGATTGATGAAGTCGCCTATCTGGATATCGACGAGGCGCGCCTGGCCCAGTTCGGCTTTTCCCTGGATGATCTGGCACAGGTCCTGGAGATCGAAAGTGCCACCCAGCCGGTGGCCGAACTGGGCGGGCGGGATCTGCGCACAAGGATCCGGGTGGACAACCCGGCCAGTGACCTGGAGGCAATCCGCAATATTCTCATCGGGGTCCCCGGCTCCACTTCCATGCTGGCGGTACGTGATATCGCCAGTGTATCCCTCGGCTATGATACAAGCCCGGATTTCATTGCCCGTTTCAATGGTGAGCCGGCCATTCTGATCGGCGTGGCTGGTGCGGCGAACACCAATATTGTGGATGTGGGCAAGGCGGTGGAGGCGAAACTGGAAGAGCTCGAACAGACTTTGCCGCTGGGCATCGAAATGCATCCGGTTTACGAACAGCACCGGGTGGTTGAAGACAGTGTTGACGGCTTCCTGTTCAACCTGCTCTCTTCAGTGGTGATCGTCACCCTGGTGCTCTGTCTGTTCATGGGCTGGCGCTCGGGCGTTGTGGTCGGCACAGTGCTGGCACTGACCGTTCTCGGCACGGTTCTGATCATGAATCTGCTCGGTTTCAATCTGCAGCGGATTTCCCTCGGGGCCCTGATCATTGCCATGGGGATGCTGGTGGACAATGCCATAGTGGTGGCCGAAGGCATACTGATGGGTGTGCAGAGAAAGGAATCGGCGCAGGAGGCGGCCGCGCGTGTGGTGAGCCAGACTTTCTGGCCCCTGCTGGGCGCCACAGTGATCGGCATCATGGCTTTTTCCGGTATCGGTCTGTCCACTGATGCCACCGGCGAGTTCCTGTTTTCCCTGTTTGCCGTGATTGGTATCTCCCTGCTGCTGAGCTGGGTGCTGGCCATCACTATCACGCCTTACCTGGCGCATCACCTGTACAAGCCCAATACGGACACGGGTTCCGAAGATCCCTATGCCGGCGGTCTCTACCGGATGTACGCTCGGGCGCTTTCCGGTGCACTGCGTCACCGGGGAACTACGGTGCTGGCACTGGTGGTGGTCACCGCCCTGAGCTATTTCGCCTTCGGCTTTGTCAAACAGGCATTTTTCCCCAATTCCAATGCCCCCCTGTTCTATGTGAACTACTACATGCCCCAGGGCAGTGACATCCACCGTACGGACAGGGTGCTGCAACAGGCGTCGGAATATCTGCTGGCCCAGGACGAGGTGGTCTCCGTAACCTCTGTGGCAGGGCGGGGCGCCGACCGCTTCATGCTGACCTATTCGCCAGAGTCGCCCAATCCTTCATACGGGCAGCTGATCGTACGTACGGAGAACCGTGATCAGATTCCGGCGCTGATTCAGCGGGTGAAAACGGAACTGCGCCAGGCGCATCCGGAAGCCCTGGTCACTTTCAAGCGTCTGGTGTTCGGCCCGGGCGGAGGGGCGGACGTGGAAGTGCGCATTTCCGGGTCTGATTTCGGTACGCTGCGTGCTGTGGCAGAAGAGGTAGAGGCGATTTTCCGCGCCCGGGGGCTGGAAGACATCTACCACGACTGGCGCGAGCGGGAGCCGGTCATACGCGCCCACCTCGACGATGAACGGGCGCGGGTAGCCGGGGTAACGGCGACGGATATCAGCCGTACCCTGCAGTTCGCCACCGAAGGCTATCCTGTCGGTGATTTTGAAAGTGGCGATCGCATTATCCCCATTGTTGCCCGCCTGTCCGGAGAGGACCGCAACCGTGCGGGGGCCCTGCAGGATCGCCTGGTCTGGAGCCCGAATGAACGCGACTATATCCCCGCCGGGCAGCTGGTGGAGACCTTCGAGACCAGCCTCGAAGAGGGGCTGATTCAGCGTCGCGACCGGGTGCCGACCATCACTATCAGTGCCGATGCACCGGACGGGGTCACGGCCATGGCGGCTTTCGAGCGTATTCGCGGGGATGTGGAGGCATTGCCCCTGCCGTACGGCTACCGGATGGAATTCGGCGGTGAGTACGAACGCTCCTCGGATGCGCAGGAATCCCTGGGTAAAGGCCTGCCGCTGGGCTTTCTGGTCATGATTCTGACCTCGGTGCTGCTGTTCGGAACCGTCAAGGAGCCGGTGATTATCTGGCTGGTGGTGCCCATGTCCCTGGTGGGGGTAGTGGTCGGACTGCTTGTGTCCGGCCTGCCGTTCGGGTTCATGTCCCTGCTGGGGGTGCTCAGCCTGTCCGGTATGCTGATCAAGAATGCGGTGGTGCTGGTGGATGAAATCGAGGTGCAGACCCATGCGGGACTGCCGCGGCTGACGGCGATTCAGCAGGCCAGTGTCAGCCGTCTGCGTCCGGTATTCCTGGCTGCCGCCACCACCATCCTCGGCATGTCGCCCCTGCTGTTTGATGCCTTCTTCGCGGATATGGCGGTTACCATCATGGGCGGGCTTGGCTTTGCGACGGTACTTACCCTGATCGCCGTGCCTGTGTTCTACGCCATATTCCACAAGGTCCGGGATGATGAGGTGAAGGCTCCGTAGCCGGCTGCGGGAATGTCCGGGGCATGGTCTGCCCCGGCTGGCCGGCACCGTCTCGTCCGTTTCGGAACCCGGGCAGGGCTACAGGGGCCATGTCAGGCCGGTTTTTTCCTCGGAGAGGCACCACAGCCGCTCGGCCATATCCGGATCCAGCGCACAGGGGTCCAGGGGGCATTCGCCGACGGGGCCGACCATTTCGAAACGGGTGGGGCCGTAAAGTTTCGCCGGCTCCAGGTCCGCTTCCGTGGCACACATGACTTCCGGCGTCTGTACGGTCAGTCTCCCGGACAATGGCGCCGCTCCCGGCCAGCGCCTGCGGGTATCGTCTGAACGGGCCCGGCTCTGTTATCACGGCCGCTGGCTGGTTGGCCCGGGCCCCGGGTGCTGGTACTGTGTGAAAGATACGGACTCCGGGGAAGCGGTTACGGAACGCCTTCCTTGCCCCGGGGTTGTTTGTGGAACCTGTTCCTTTATTTCATTTTGTCCGGAGCATCCATCATGCAACTTCAGGGTTCCTGCCACTGTGGCCGCGTCCGCTTTTCCGTCCGCTCTCCCCATCCTTATCCCTTCAACCGCTGTTACTGTTCTATCTGCCGCAAAACCGCCGGCGGCGGGGGCTACGCCATCAATCTGGGGGCGGACTTCAATACGCTGACGGTTGAAGGGGAAGAGCATATCAGTGTCTACCAGGCCATGATCCGGGATCCGGACACCGGGGAGAAGCGGCAGAGCCAGGCCCGCCGGCATTTCTGCCGTCACTGCGGCAGTGCCCTGTGGCTGTGGGACCTGAGGTGGCCGGAGCTGGTGCATCCTCATGCGTCCGCGATTGATAGCGAACTGCCGGTGCCGCCGGAGCATACCCATATGATGCTGGAGTCAAAAGCCGGCTGGGTGGAAGTGCAGGCCGGCCCCCGGGACCGGATGTTCCCGGAATATCCGGATGAATCCCTGGCCGGGTGGCACCGGCGTCTGGAGCTTGAGGATGGGCAAGGCGAAAACAACTGATCCGCAGCGGCCGTTGCGCCAGAGGACAGGGTCTGGGTAATGTGTCGGGAAAACCATCTGGTCCGGGAGTACCCTTATTCCATGCTTTTCCAGCTGTTTCAGTCCGTTGATGAGCGGGATGCCGGCCGTTTTGCCGGGTTTCTGAGCGAAGACTGCACCTTCATTTTTGCCAACCAGCCGCCGGTGAGCGGTCGCGGGGCCGTGCGTGAGGCGGTGGCGGCCTTTTTTGCCTCGGTTGCCGGTTTGTCACACTCGGTTACGGAGTTCTGGGAAGTGCCCGGGGGGCTGATCTGCCACGGCATGGTCACCTATACCCGCAGGGACGGCTCGACCCTGACCGTGCCTTTCGCCAATATCCTGAAGCTGCGCGATGGCCTGATTTACGACTACCGGATATTCGCCGATATTTCAGAACTGCACCGGCAGGTGTGAGCAATCCTGCCGGTTTGCGTGTTGTTCCTTCCGTCTGTGGTGAGTCAATGATGAAAATAGCCGTTACCAGTCAGAACCGGAAAAGCATTACCGCACATGCGGGCCGCTGCAGGAAGTTCTGGGTATTCACAACTGAAAACGACAAAGTCATTCATAAAGAGCTTCTTGAACTGCCCCGGGAACAGTCTTTCCATGAAGCCTCCCCGGATCAGCCGCATCCGCTGGATGATGTGGATGTGCTGATTGCCGGCGGCATGGGACAGGGGCTGATGGCCAAGCTGGAGCGCAAGGGTATCAAGGGAGTGATCACAGAAGAGAGTGATCCTGACAAAGCAGTTTCACTTTATCTGGAAGGCGCGCTGAAAACCCTGGAGCCGGAACCGCACCATCACGGCTCCGGCCGGTAACCGGTTTCGTCTTCCCATCATTCCCCTTGTATCCTGGCTGACGTTGCCATGGTTTGGTCATCCGGGTGCCCGGCACTGATTATCCATGGCATGGTGAATGTCACCGGCGAAAGGCTGCGGATTGCGCCGGATATATACCCGTTTATGTTCTCCGGCAAGCTGTTGCCGGCTCCGTTGGTCTGGTGCTGTGGCAACGGTCAGGAACACAGAGAAACAATAAAACAACAGACGCAGGGGAGCCGGATATGGTTTCGAAAAAGGTGGTTCTTGTGACCGGCGGCAGCCGAGGTATAGGGGCGGCAACAGCCCGTTTGTTTGCGGCCCGGGGCTACCGGGTATGCATCAGCTACCGGTCGGATGCGCAGGCGGCTGCGAAGGTGCAGAAAGAGATTGTGGCCGCTGGCGGTGAATGCCTGGCCGTGCAGGCGGATGTGTCCGTGCCTGCAGATGTTGAGCGCCTGTTCCGGAACCTGGATCAGCAGCCGGGGGAGTTGTCGGTGCTGGTCAACAACGCCGGGATCCTGCATCCGCAGGCGCGGCTGGAGGATATTTCCGTGTCACGCTTTGAGGAGGTGCTGCGGGTGAATGTGCTGGGCTGTTTCCTGTGCTGCCAGGCGGCGCTCCGGCGCATGTCGCGGAAACACGGAGGCCGGGGCGGCAGTATTGTGAATGTGTCCTCCGGTGCAGCCAGAACCGGTTCGCCCAATGAATATGTGGATTACGCCGCCTCCAAGGGGGCGGTGGATACCCTGACCCGGGGGCTGGCGCTGGAGGTGGCAGGCGAGGGCATCCGCGTCAATGCGGTTCGTCCCGGCCTGATTCATACGCAGATTCATGCCTCCGGCGGCGAGCCCGGCCGGGTGGAGCGGTTGCGCCCGCGCATTCCCCTGCAGCGCGGCGGCGAGCCGGAGGAGGTGGCGGAAGCCATTTTCTGGCTGGCGTCGGAACAGTCCTCCTATGTGACCGGCACCTTTGTGGATGCGACGGGCGGGCTTTAGGGATGTCCGTGCTGTGCTGCCGCAACAGGTACCGGAACTCAGCCGGTCTGTTTCTGCGCATGCCTGATACAGGCCAGGCCGGAGTCTGCAGGTAATGTCTGATAATACAATGGGTGGTTTATGATCCGTAGTTTTCGCCTGAAATGTCTGATACTGGCGTCAGGACTGATGACTTCTCTTGTGGCTGTTGCCAATGAAACCGATGAGGCCATGGCCAGACTTGCTGCCATTATGGCTGATGAGGCACAACGCCAGGCCAGCTATGAAGCCGGACACGAACGTATCCGCTTCTGCGGCTACTGCCATGGAGAGGATGGCAACAGCAAGCGGGATTACATTCCCAATCTGGCCGGCCAGCATCCGGTGTATCTTTTCAACCAGTTTGAGAAGTTCCGGGATGGCACCAGGGAAGACTATGTGATGACAAAGCTGGCGAATAGTCTGTCACTGGAAGAACGGATCAATATCGCTGTGTACTACAGCCAGCAGACCGCCCGGCCCCGTCCCGGCACCAGCCCGGAGCTGGCGGAGGCCGGCGCCAGACTCTACAGTGAGCGCTGTGCGGTCTGTCATGGCCGGAACGCCCAGGGGTTCCGGGATATGCCCAGGCTGGCGGGGCAGCCGGCAGAATATCTGCAGATTGCGCTGAAGCGTTTCCGGGAAATGGACCCGGCAGAGGACAATTCACCGATGATTGGCATTGCCCGGCCCCTGTCGGATCAGGATATGCGTGCCCTGGCCGAGTATCTGACCTCCTTTTCTTCGGAGCCTTCCGGAAGCTGACAGGCTTCAGTTGTCGCGGAACTTGAGATACAGGGTTACGCCGCCGACGACCACTGTGGCCAGCGTTGTCAGCACCCCGACGGCAGCACCTTTGGCAAAGCCGGCTTCATGGCCGCGGACGTAGCCTTTTTCTTCTCCGGCGTAATAGTCTTTCAGTGATTCTGCCGAATCACCGGAAAAGATGTGCTCTTCCACCTTCTCCGAAACCACCGGTTCCCGCAGCAGACGCTCCAGCAGGGCTCTGGCCGCTGTGGTTGTCATATTATTGAGTTCTGCGAATGTCCGGAGATTTTCTTCATCGGCAAGAATGCCCCGGGTTTTCTCCCTGATCTCCTGCTCGCTCACGGTATCCCCCTGTTGCAAGTGTCGGTTGCCTGGCGCACCGGCAGTCCCGGGGGAATACCGACGCGGCAATCCGGCCATTCTGCCACAGGCACCTGTCTGAAGGGCAAGCGCACGCCCGGAGCATACGCAGGTATAAGTGAGCGTGAACCACTGTCCGGGGCGTTTTTTGTTTTTGCCGCCGGGGCTGGAATACATAATAATGCGCGGGTACCCGGAACTCTGATGATCACAACAACAACGTAGAGGTCGGATATGCTCAATCGTGCTTCCAAACCCCTGGTTCGTCTGGTGGAACGCTACCTGCCGGACCCCTACATCTTCGTTCTGATCCTGACCCTGGTGGCCGCCGTTGCCGCGATGCTGGTGGAAGGGCAGTCGCCGGTTGCTGTGCTGGATATGTGGGGCAAGGGCTTCTGGGGCCTGCTGGCATTCTCCATGCAGATGCTGCTGGTGCTGGTCACCGGTTTCATGCTGGCCAGTACGCCGCTGGTGAAGAATATTCTGGACCGGCTGGCGGCCCTGGCACGCACGCCCGGGCAGGCCATTCTGCTGGTGACCTATGTATCGCTGACTGCAAGCTGGATCAACTGGGGCTTTGGTCTGGTGGTCGGGGCACTGTTTGCCAAGGTGCTGGCGCGCCAGGTGCGGGTGCACTATCCGCTGCTGATCGCCAGTGCCTACAGTGGCTTTCTGGTGTGGCACGGCGGTCTGGCCGGCTCCATCCCGCTGACCATCGCCACCCCGGGGCATTTCACGGAAAGCCAGATCGGGGTGATCAGCACCAGTGAGACCATTTTTGCGCTTTTCAATCTCGCCATGAGTTATTGTCAAATCTGGTGTACGGGCTCAGGCGGCGTTCCTGTCTGACTGATCCTGTACTTGTTCCCCATCCTTGAATTTCACGTTGTTGACCACGA
>MDTD01016351.1_pt1 | contig 12246 bp, 10 predicted proteins | sample 811221 | NCBI WGS metagenome assembly MDTD01 (sample SAMN05326646, study PRJNA326480) | marine metagenome | isolation source: seawater | place: Pacific Ocean: South West | collected 2011 | reverse complement strand
TAAACCTATATCTATCATATTTTTTCTAAATTTTTTTCTATCTTCAGCATTAGAAATTGCTTTAGAATTTGCTCCAATTAACTCTATTTTATACTTTTTTAAAATTCCTTTTTTCTCAGCTTCCATTGCAAGGTTGAGAGCAGTTTGACCGCCCATTGTAGGAAGTATTGCATCAGGCTTTTCTTTTTTAAGAATTTTTTCTAAAACATCCAGGGTAATTGGTTCAATGTAAGTCTTATCAGCAACATCAGGGTCTGTCATAATTGTTGCAGGGTTAGAGTTTATTAAAATTACTACATAACCTTCATCTTTTAATGCCTTGCAAGCTTGAGTTCCTGAATAGTCAAATTCACAAGCTTGACCAATAATTATTGGACCAGCCCCAACAACTAATATTTTTTTAATATCTTTTCTTTTTGGCATATTGTTTCATATTGTTAATAAATTCTTGAAATAGATAAATACTATCCTGTGGGCCTGGGTTTGATTCTGGATGATATTGAACAGAAAAAACTGGTTTATTTTTCAATTTAATACCTTCAATGCTATTATCAAATAAAGATTCATGAGTAACTTTTATATTTTTTGGCAAATTTTGTTTTACTACTTCAAAACCATGATTCTGACTTGTTATTTCAACATTGTCGTTAATTAAGTTTTTTACTGGATGATTTGCACCTCTATGGCCTAATTTCATTTTTTTTGTTTTTCCGCCAAGCGCTAACGCAAGGATTTGGTGACCTAAACAAATACCAAACATAGGTAATTTTTCATTAATTAATTTCCTTACTATTCCAATAGCGTACGCACCAGTCGCAGCAGGATCACCAGGACCATTTGATAAAAATATTCCATTTGGTTTTAAATTTAATATTTTTTGTGCAGGGGTTTTACATGAAACAACAGTAACTTTACAATTAAATTCAGAAAAATATCTCAGAATATTTTTTTTTATTCCATAATCTATTGCAACGACATGAAAATAATTTTTATTATTTTTCATAAAACCAGTCTCTTTTTTCCAAGTTTTTAATCCTTTCCATACATAATTTTTTTGAGTTGTTACTATTTCTGCAAGATCTAAATTTTTTAATCCACTCCATTTCGTTGTTGAGTTAATTATTTTTTTAATATTGAATTTACCTATTTTTGAATAACTAATTGTTCCCTTCGGAGCCCCTTTGTCTCTTATAAAATTAGTAAGACTTCTCGTGTCTAACCCAGTAATTCCCACAATTTTATTTTTTTTAAGCCATGAATCTAAATGCAAAAATGATCTATAATTTGAGGGATCTGTAATCTCTGAATTTAAAATCACCCCTTTAGTCCAAATTTTATCAGACTCGTGATCTTCTTTATTAGTTCCGACATTCCCGATATGAGGAAAGGTAAAATTGATAATTTGCCCTGCATAAGATGGATCAGATATAATTTCTTGGTATCCAGTTAAAGAGGTATTAAAACATACCTCTCCTGTAGCTTCGCCCTGGTATCCAATTCCAATACCCTTGAAAATTTTTTTATTTTCAAGAACTAAAATACCTGTGCTGATTTGAAAATTTTTTGAGTTAGTTTTTTTTGCTTTTTTGATCAATTACAACTCATAAGTTAAAGGTTAATACAATAAATGGTTTATAATCGCAACAGTGATGTAATATAAAATTGTAAAAAAACAATTTTTCTTTTGAAGATTTTTTTCTTTAAAGTAGATTAAAAAAATATGTCATTAAAAGAAACAATTGAAACTGAATATAAAAATGCTTTAAAATCAAAAGATAAAACTAAAATATCAACTTATAGGTTAATTTTAGCATCAATAAAAGATTTAGATATTTCAAATAGATCTGGACCGAATAAAAAAGAGACTGATGATGAGGATATTAAAAAATTATTTAAAAAAATGGTCAAACAGCGAGCCGAATCAATAGAAATTTATAAAAAAAACAATCGCTCTGATCTCTTGGAGATTGAGAGAAACGAATATGAAATTATAGCAAGTTTTTTACCTAAACAACTTAGCGAAGAAGAAACTAAGAAAATATGTGAAGATATAATTTCCAAATTAGGCGCAGTTTCAATTAAAGATATGGGTAAAGTTATGGGTGAATTAAAAAAACAACATGCAAATAAAATTGATTTTGCTAAAGCTGGTAGTTTTCTTAAAGATTTGTTAAATAAAAAATGAAATATCCAAAAGAATATCTTGATGAAATTAAAACACGATTAAAAGTTTCATCAGTTGTTTCAAAAGCTGTAACATTAAAAAAAAGGGGCAAAGAATATATTGGATTATCTCCATTTAAGAATGAAAAGACACCATCTTTCACAGTAAATGATGAAAAAGAATTTTATCACTGTTTTGCGACATCTGAGCATGGAAATATTTTTGATTTTGTAATGAAAACTCAAAATTTAAAATTTGGTGAAGCAGTAAAATATTTAGCTCAACTGGCTGGAATGCAACCTTACATGTTTTCAAAACAAGATGAAGAAAGAGAAAAAAAATTTAAGGAATATCTTTCTATATACAATAAGTATGTTGATTTTTACCATGATAAATTATTAAAAAATGAGGAGTGTTCTTTCGCTCGAGAATATTTAAAAAAAAGATCTTTAGGAAAAGATGAGGTTAAAAAATTCAAAATAGGTTACATTGAAAAAAAACCTAATTTTTTTGAGAAATTAAAAAAAGATTTTAATGAACAAATTCTAGTTGATAGTGGTTTGTTTTATCTCGATGAAAAAAAAAATATTTATGTGGAAAGATTTAGAGGAAGAATAATTTTTCCAATAAATAATATTTCAGGTCAACCAATAGCACTAGGAGGAAGAATAATTGAAAAATCTGATTATTTAGCAAAATATATAAATTCCCCAGAAACCTCTTTTTTCAAAAAGGGTTCAAATTTATACAATTTAGATTTAGCAAGAAAATTATCAAATAAAATTGATCATATATATTTAGTTGAAGGTTACATGGATGTCGTTGGTTTGAATAAGAATGGAATTGAAAATGTAGTTGCTAATCTTGGTACATCATTAACTGATAAACAAATATTAACTTTAAATCAGTTTTTTGAGGACATAATAATCTGTTTTGATGGAGATGAAAGTGGATACAAAGCTGCTGTTAGAGCTGCAGAAAACTCTTTAAAAGAATTAAAACCTGAAAAACAGATTTCTTTTTTATTTTTACCAGACAAAGAAGATCCAGATAGTTTTGTAAATAAGAATGGTAAAAACGATTTCATAAATTTTGCAAAACAAAATAAACTTTCTATTCATCAATTCATTTTTACTCATTATAAAAGACAGACCGATAATAACCCATCTTCAATGGCAGTGTTTGAAAAAAAACTTAGACAAATAGCAAATACAATTAAAGATAGTTATATTAAAAAGTATGTTTTAGAGTTTTTTTTAGAAAAAATTTCAGAACTATCACCACATACTAGTAAAGATAAAAAAAATTATTTTATAAAAAAAACTAAATCATTAGAATCTACAAAAAGACACTTTAAGGAAAGTCAGTCATTATCAGGAGTAGAACTTAAGGAGTTCTCATTATTATATTTAATGATGAACAATCTTGAATTATTACATTCAAATATCCATCTTATAGAAAATGTGAAATTATTTACAGAAGTGAATAAGCAAATATTTCAATCAATTTTAAAAGAATTAAAATCTCAAGGACATGTTAATTTCAAGGATTTAAATATAGACAAACAACTATTAGATAAGATAAATAAATTTGCGCCAATTAAACATATTCTTCATAAAAAATTAGGAGACGATTCTGAAATAATTGAGTTATTGAATGACACCATTAGAGATCTTAAAGGTTATGAGTTAGAACTAAGAATTGAGGAATTAGAGCTTAAATTTTCAAAGGATTTGAGCGAAACCACTTTTAACGAGCTACAAAAAGAGCTAAAAAAAAAGCAAAATATCAATTAAAAGTCCTAATTTAGTAATGGATTTTTGTAGATTTGACATTATATAAGAGTCTTCAAACTATATTGCTGTGGAAAGAATTATTACAAAATCATTTGCTAGGTTAATGGGGCGTGGTACCCATAGAGGTTTTATAACCCATGAAGAATTAAGTAAATCTCTAGGAAAAAGAAATCTTTCTGATGAAAATTTAGCCCAGGCATTTATTCATATCTTAGATGAAAATATCTCTCTTGTTGAGAAAAAATCTGATTTTAAAGTTTTAAGAAAAAAAGAAAACTCATCAAAAGATGAAGGTAAAACTATTGAAAAAAGTGATGACCCAATAAGAATGTATCTTAGAGAGATGGGAGGGGTTGAGTTACTATCTAGAGAAGGGGAAATCGCTATTGCAAAAAGAATAGAGGCTGGAAAAGATGTTATGTTAATTGCACTTTCCCAAAGTCCAATTACTGCTCAACAGTTTTCTGAATGGAACGAAAAATTACAAAAAGATGAAATATTAGTAAGAGAAATTATTGATATAGATACTAATTACATGGAGGACGAAACTACTGGTCCGAGTGCTAAACAAAAAAATGCAGGCGAAACTGAAAAAGAAGATGGATCAAATGATAATGAAGATGAGGAATTTAATCCAACTCTTGCTGCTATGGAGTCTGAAATAAAACCAAAAGTTTTAAAAACTGTAAGTATATTAACCAAAGAGTATAACAAATTAATAAAATATCAAAAAGAAAAGTTAGATTGTGTTTTGAAATCTCAAACTTTTTCTCCAGCTAAAGAGAAAGGGTATGAAAAAATTGTAAATGATATATTGGAAAATATCAAATCTCTTCAATTATCACCTTCAGTGTTGGAAGATTTAGTACAAAAACATTATATTGAAAATAAAAAAATTATCTCACTTGAAGGAAATTTGTTGCGGTTAGCAATGGATCAGAAAATTTCTAGGAATGAATTTATAAAGTTTTATATTGGAAATGAGATAAATCCAAATCTGAAAAAATTTTTAGATACCAACCCAACATGGAAACAATTTTTTTCAAAAAATAAAGAAGAATTTAAAAATATAAGAGAAAGATTAATCGAAATTAGTCATAAACTTGGAATGTCTGTAACTGATTTTAAAAAATTAGTTAGTAGAGTTCAAAAAGGAGAGAAAGAGTCAAGAATAGCTAAAAAAGAGATGGTGGAAGCAAATCTAAGATTGGTCATTTCAATAGCAAAAAAATATACTAACAGAGGTCTTCAATTCTTAGATTTGATACAAGAAGGTAACATCGGATTAATGAAAGCCGTTGACAAGTTCGAATATAGGAGAGGTTATAAATTCTCAACTTATGCAACTTGGTGGATCAGACAGGCTATAACAAGATCAATTGCTGACCAGGCTCGTACTATAAGAATACCAGTACATATGATTGAAACGATTAACAAGATTGTTAGAACACAAAGATTAATCTTAAGTGAATTTGGAAGAGAGGCAACACCCGAGGAGCTTGCAAAAAAACTAAGAATGCCATTAGATAAAGTAAGAAAAGTTTTGAAAATTTCGAAAGAACCAGTTTCCTTGGAAAAACCAGTTGGAGACGAGGAAGATAGTAGTTTAGGTGATTTTATTGAGGATACAAAAGCACTTGCACCTTTAGAGCAAGCTATTAAATCTAATTTAGGTGAAGCAACTACAAAAATATTATCAACTTTAACTCCAAGAGAAGAAAGAGTTTTAAGAATGAGGTTTGGTGTGGGCATGAACACCGACCATACACTTGAAGAGGTAGGATTACAATTTTCAGTAACTAGAGAAAGAATTAGACAAATTGAAGCTAAGGCTTTAAGAAAACTTAAACATCCAAGTAGATCAAAACAACTTAAAAGTTTCTTGGAAAGTTAAAACTTTTCAAAAGTTGTTAAAGATATGATTAATAAATATATCAGTTATTATTTTTTATTTTTATTTTCTTTAATTCCAGCGTCATTAGTCTCTGGAGCATCTGTATCATTAATAAATATATTACTAATTGACATTTCTTTTCTTATATATTTATTTTTTTTAAAAGATTTTTCTTTTTTAAAAAGTAAAGCTTTTTTTTATTTAGCTTTATTATACCTTTATTTGATATTTAATAGCTTTATTTCTATCAATCAGGAAGTTGGGTTAGCTAGAAATTTTGGATTTCTTCGAATTATAATATTATTTGTAGCTATAAATTTTTTTTTTAAGGAAATAGATTTTTTAAAGAAAACTCTATTAATTTGGTTAATTACAATTTTGTTTGTTCTAGCAGATGTTTTTTTAGAGTCATTTAGTGGAAAAAATATACTTGGTTATGGTTCAGAATATGGAAGAAGAATATTGAGTTTATTTAAGGATGAACCGATTGTAGGAGGATATTTAAATGCATTTTATTTGAGTATTATTGGTTTTTTACATTTCAAATTTGGCAACAATCAAAAAAATATAATATTAATTTTTTCAATATTAATATTTTTTTCAATACTTCTTACTGGCGAAAGATCAAATTCAATAAAAGCATTTTTGGGAATTTTTTTATTTTATGTTTTTTTTAAGGAATACGAAATAAAACACAAGTTTTTTTTAATTATTAGTGCAATAATAGTTTTATCAACTACGGTTTACTCCTCTGATTTTTTAAAACTTAGATATTTTTACCAGATCAAGAGTTTATTATCGACTGGTGGAGAAAGACCAGCAAACAAAATTTATTTAGATCAATACAGATCTGCTTACAATGTATTCAAAGAAAATATATATTTTGGCGTAGGAAATAAAAATTATAGAATTGTAGCTTGTTCAAAGTTTCAAGAGAAAGCTGATAAAATAATAAATGACTTTGGTGAAGAAACTGATGTATTAGGGAGTCATGGTTCTAAGGCAGACGACTTAATTAACAAATTAGAGTATAGATGTAATACACATCCACATCAAATATTTTTTGAACTTTTATCTGAACATGGAATTTTTGGATCAATAATAATTTTGTATTTAATTTATAAACTTATTTTTAGCCATTTATTATTTAGGATAAGTAATTTAAATTATATTCAGTTAGGTTCTGGAATTTATATTGCGTTAATTTTTTTACCATTTATCCCAAGCGGGTCTTTTTTCAGTGATTTTTCCGTTACTTTGTTTGCATTGAATTTAAGTATTTTCTATGCATCAAATCCAAATTTTAATATTTTTTCTGATAAAAATTATATTAAATTAGATGAACATAATTTTAAATAGGGCCGTTAGCTCAATAGTAGAGTACTGCATTGACATTGCAGGGGTAGTTGGAGCGTAACCAACACGGCCCACCACAACGTATACTTAATTTATTTTTAAAGTTTAAATTTAAAAAATTATATTTTCATCAAAACAGAACAAACTCGGCTTATATCAGCTTTAGTTAATTCTGGATAACATGGCGGACAAAAGTGATTATTGCAAAAAAAATCTGTTAAAGGTAATTTATATTTTCTAAGATATTTTTTATATATTGGCTGGCGGTGCAATGGAATATAATAAACACCTCCGGTAAGAGAAATTTGATTTTTATTTAAAATTTCTTCTATTTTTTTTCTATTTATTTTCGAAATAATAATCTGTTTATAATGATTACAATAGAAAGGTTTTTTAGATTTAAGTAATTTAAATTTCGAATTTTCAAGTTTTTTTTGATAAATTTTTGCTATCAAATTTCTCTTTGCAATTCTAGATTTTAATCTTTTAAGTTCAATTATTCCAAGTAGAGCTGAAAATTCACTTAATTTATAATTTCCGCTAATTTTATCATGTAATAACTTATTTTTCATAAACCCAAATTGTCTAAGGGAGAAAATTTTATTGTAAATTTTTTTGTTATTTGTAGTGATCATTCCACCCTCACCTGTAGTCATTACTTTAGTGGTAAAAAAGCTAATCGCTCCTGCGTCTCCAAAATTACCGGCATAAATATTTTTATATTTTGAGCCATGAGCCTGCGCAGCGTCTTCTATTAAAGGTACTCTAAATTTATTACAAATTTTTTTAATTTTTAAAATATTCGGAGTTATTATTCCACCAATATGAACAATTACAACAGCGCCGATATTTTTATGGATTTTTTTTTCAAGGTCTTTAGGGTCCATCATGAAATATTCTTTTTCTAAATCAACTGGTACAATTTTTCCACCTGCATTTGTTATGGCGTGTCCTGTTGCGATAAAGGTATTCGAATTTACTAAAACTTTTTTATTTTTTATATCAAATGATCTCAAAATTATTTCTAATGCTGATGTACCGGAGGATGTAGATAAAGCAAATTTAGATTTATTTAATTTTTTGAACTGATCTTCGAATTTTTTTACATACGAGTGATTAGTAAAAAATCCTTCATCAAAAATATTTTTTGAATTCTTTAGAAAAAAATTGATTTCATTTTTTTTGAATTTTAAATCAAATATTCTAATTCTTCTCATTGTGAGATTAATTTTTCTAAAATAGGCGATAATTCTTTATAGGAGCAGTTTTCGCAATGTTTTGATGGAATATCTTTATTGCATCCTTCTCTTATATCATTCATTCTTTTGGTATTTAAGATTTTATTGATTGGATCTTTAAAGATATTCCCTAAAGATTCTGTATCGGTATTAAGAGCACATACTTTTATATTTCCCTCAACTGTCATATAAATACCTGTTTTTACCCAAAAACAATCTGACCATGTCCACGGAGCTTTACCTTTAATATTTTTAGAATAATTTTTTTTTAAGTAATCGATTTGTTTGAGAGAGTAGCCAGAAATATGATCTGTGATTGAAAGACTTTTATCTTCAGACCAATCTTGAGCAATATTTAATCTTAATTCTTCCAATTTATATTCTTCACACAACTTTTCAATTTTTGAAATATCAACTATATTTTCAGTGTTAACAACATAATTGCAAGTAATTCTACAGTTATGTCTTTGAACATTTTTAATTTCCTCTAAAAAATTTATTAGCTTCTCCCATTTTGACGGAGGTCTGAACTTCTCATAACTTTCTTTATATCCGTCAATAGACAGGTAAAGTAGATCTATATATTTTAAGGACTCTTTAAAATTATCATTCATTTTATATTGACAATTTGTTGCTACTATTAAAAAGGCTTTTGGAAAATAATCTTTAAACATCTTACAAATTATAGAAAATTTTGGATGTAAAAATGGTTCACCTAAACCCATTAATTTTGCTTCCCGAATAGGTTGATCTTTAAGTTTTTCCAAAACTAACTCCCAATCAGTTAAGCTCATGTGTTTAAGTTTCTTAACTACCTCATTTCTATTACAAAACGAACAATTTAAATTACAATAGTTTGTTGTTTCAAGATATGCGTAGGATATAGGTTCGTGCATGGTCATAATGATTGAATTAGTTGATCTAGATTTTCATTATCTCTAGATATATTTATTGCTACTGCTGATGGATTTGGATTAGTTAAATAATAATCATTTATCAATATTCTTTGAGAGTGATTGAGATCTAATAATAATTTAAAATTTGAAAAACCTATCTTTCTAAGCTCAATTAAAAGTTTCTTTTGATTTTTTTCGGGTCTAGCTGAGGCAAAAACAATTTGAGCACCTTGTGAATTTAATTTTAATAGGGTTTTTGTATTTTTTTTTATAATTTCATTTTTTGTATTCCAATTTTTCTTTCCATATTTACCTTTATTTTTGAAAACGACACCATCTAAGTCTACAAAAAAAGTTCTATACTTTCGTCTAATTGATAGCCAATCTGTGAATGTACCATAATCTTCATAATTTATTCCTTCAGTGTACAGAAATAAATTATTTGAATTAATCATACTTTTTACAACAAAACTTAAATAAATTTCTTTCTTTTTTATATTTCTAGAACAATTTTTAAAATGATTAATAAAATCTTGTGCTGAGCCAAATGAGTACAGTCCAATACAAATTTTATCAGATATGATCTTTTTTTCCTCAATATCAATAATTTGATTTTTGTTATTTAGTTTTAAAAAACTTTTTTGGTGAATATTAGATATTTCTGGATGTTTTGATATATCCACACCTGCTATAAAATTTTTCTTTAAAAAATTAAACTTTGGGTCAATCTCAAAGGAATTATCACTATCTTTAACTAATATTTGTCCCTTTAATTTGAAATAGTCAATTGTCTTAAGCACAGTTTCACTTGCTGATTTAGTTTGGGAATTTAAAATTAAAACTTTCAGTTTGTTTCCAAACATTTGTCTTATTAAAAACTTGACCTGAAATTTTTTTTCAATTTTTTTCGTAATTGTAATGATTTTATTTTTTATTCTTTTATTATTTAAAAACGGAGTAATGCTTTTTTCTAACATTAGTTTTCCATCAGGGTGGGTAAACAGCCATTTTGGTTTTACATCTGGATATCTTGAGGATTTACCAGCGCAAGGGATTATTAATGTTATCATAAAAATTTTTAAGTTTATTTTCTAAAAGATCAATTTCATTCCTTTTTTTAGTGTAAACCATGACTCTTAAAAAATCGAGTATAATTAACATCTTAATATCCTCAATATCATGCCTTGATAATTTTTTACCCAAAATTTTTAATAAATATATTTTCAATGAATATATCTTGAGATAATCTAAATTTAGTGAGGTATTTCTAAATGACCATGAAGAAATAATATCAAATATTATTTTACTTATATCTAATTTATAACTACTAACAAAGTTTTCAGACAAATCTATAAATTTAATATTTTTTTCTTTAATGATGATATTTTCCAAGGATAGATCTCCATGAGATGAGCTTTTTTCAATATTTTTCCAACTATGTTTATTTAAAATTTTAAATATTTTTTTGTAGAAGTTTTTTTTGAAAATTTTATTTTTTTTTAAATCTTTTATTTTATCTAAAAACTTATTTTGACTATATTTTAAACTAGATTTTTTTCTGCAATCTAAAATAAAATTTACGAGATTATCAATTATTATCTTTGTTTCAGAGATAGGTTGGCTCATTAAGTATAAACTTAAAGTTGGCCCATTGATATACTCCATATCATAATAAAATAATTTCACAGATTTTTTTAAATTATAAATTTTTGGTACAGATACTTTTTTAAATTTTTTAAACTTAAAAATTTTTAAATATTGTTTATATAGTCTCTTTGAATTAGAAATATTACTTGATTGTTTCCTTACTTTAAAAATTTTGTCTTTAAATATATTTAACTTACAGCCTGAATTTCCAACTAATTTTTCTTTCTCTGGTGAAATTGAAGATTTTACTTGTTGGCGTTTCATTACAAAAATTAGTTTTTTTTATATATTTAAAATAGTCAGTTTTAAAAAAAAATAATAACACTATTTTTAGTACTTTTATGCTTTGTGAAACTAATTGTACATTACTTTCCTCATCCTCTGTTTTCCATGAAATTGGGGAGAATTTTAAATTTCTTTTTTTCACAATCATAAGTAAAAGATTTTGGTAATTAAAACCCATCTCATTGTCTATAAATTTAATATATTTGTCAGAAATAACTCTTTTTCCATATAAATTAATTCCAGAACCAAGATCGTAAATTTTATAATTTGAAACCAAAGAAAATAAAAAATTGAAAATTTTATTGCCCAAAATTCTATATAATTGATAATTAATTAGTTTTGAGTCTTTCAAAAATCTTGCTCCTAGTATTGCATCAAAATTATAATATGATTTATTTATTAAAATTTTTTTAAAATCATTAATATTTGCTTGATCGTCACCATGATAGACTAAACAGTAATTACACTTATTTTTAATCGCATACTCAAACGCAACTTTGTGTGACCCACCTTGTCCAAAATTTTTAAGATTTTTAATTATCTCAAATTTTTTTAATTTCTTATTTTTCATAAAAGCATTAGCAATATTAAAAGTTTTGTCTTTACTGTTATTATCTATCACACAAATTTTATAAAAATATTTTTGATATTTTTGAATCTTCTCTAATGTTTTAACTATTTCATTTTGACAATTGTAAGCTAAAATTACTGCCATGATTTTATTAGACATGTTTACCTATTATACAAATTTATTGCTTTATAAAAATATAATCTTTAAATTAAAATTTAGTGCATGACAAACAAATTTATAAACTTTATTCATAACGAATTATGTATAGATACCAAAATTTTTTAAATTTACCTGTTATAAATATAAATTTTTCTAAAAAATATCTAAAAAAAAATAATCAAAATCATTATGAAATTATTTAAAAATCTTTTTAACAAATTTTTTTTTTTTAATATATCT
>MDTD01174168.1_pt1 | contig 12247 bp, 8 predicted proteins | sample 811221 | NCBI WGS metagenome assembly MDTD01 (sample SAMN05326646, study PRJNA326480) | marine metagenome | isolation source: seawater | place: Pacific Ocean: South West | collected 2011 | reverse complement strand
TGGCAGATGGAAGCCATACCTCTCATGGGCCTTCTCCAGGAACGATGTACGCATGACCTCAGGCTCGGCCTGTTCAACGGAGAGGCTTCCATCCCAGCCGGCCACCTGAAGATGGAGACGTCTCCGTATTCCAAGCTTGTCTCGTGCGACGCCTCTTTCGGACATTTGATGTACGAGATCTTTCTCGAGATCATCAATCACCGCTCGATAGGCATGCTCGCCATCGACTGGACAGCCAACGGTGCGTTCGCTGGACAGACGGGGTGAAGCCAATCCCATGCCAAGTGCGGACAGCACCCCGGCTTGTGGATGAATGATGATCCGCTGAATGCCGAGGGTTTCTGCGACCAGACATGCCGTCTGACCTCCCGCCCCACCGAATGCGATCATCGTGACACCCTCGACCGACCGACCCTTCTCGATGGAAATCCGCCTGACAGCCGAGGCCATGTGCTCGACGGCGATCTTCAGGCAGCCTTCAGCAATCTCTTCGAGGCTCATCTTGGCATGAGAATGCATGGAATCACTGATCCGCTGGAACACCTCGCGGGAGGCGTTGATGTCGGCAGGCTCGGTTCGAGAGGATCCGAATACGGAAGGAAGCAAATCCGAATCGAGCCTGCCCAGCACCATCTGGCAGTCCGTCAATGTGGCGGGTCCCCCCATTCGATAGCAGGCGGGACCGGGATTTGCGCCGGCACTTCCAGGTCCGACGCGCAAACGCTGGCCATCGAATCGACAGATGGAACCGCCACCAGCCGCAATGGTGTCTATCTCCAGCATCGGGACCCTCAATCGCAGACCGTTGAACTTCGACTCCCAGGTTCGGTGCAGCTTCCCGTCGTACCAGGCGACATCCGTCGATGTTCCGCCCATGTCGAAGGTGATGATCTCCCTGACACCAGAAACCTCCGCGGTCTTGACTGCACCGACGATTCCCCCTGCTGGACCCGACAGCACCGCCTGTGCTCCTCGAAAGTCGTCGGGCCTGGCCAATCCACCACTGCTCTGCATGAACTCGATACTGGCCTCAGGAAGGGATTCGAACACAGAACGAATCGAATCCTGCAATAGTGGTGTCAGCATCGCATCGATCAGGGTCGTCTGGCTACGTGCCAGTACACCTTCAAGCGGACTGACCTGATGACCTGCCACAACCTGGCTGAAACCGGTTTCAATCGCAATTTCGATGGCTCTGGATTCATGAACGGGATGTCGCCAACCATGGACCAGGGAGATGGCACAGGAACGCGCCCCCCCGGAGAAGGCCTCTTCCAGACTGCGGCTGAGATTCTGTTCATCCAGTGGAACGACGACATCGCCGTCGATCCCGATACGCTCATCTGCCTCGATGATGCTGTGCCATGCAGGTCGCGGCCGCTTCATCTCAAGAGAAAACAGATCAGGCCGCGACTGATCATCGATCAGGAGGTGGTCTCCGAAACCTTTCGTCTGAACCAATACGGTCGGAATGCCGGTACCAGTCAGCAACGCATTCGTCGCGACGGTAGTGCCCATTCGAATCGAGAGCGGGCCAAGTTCCTGAAGCGCGTATTCGACCGGTAGTTCAAGAACCGATCGGATGGCGGCCAATGGCGCCGCTTCAACCCGGGCTGGATCCTCGGAGAGAACCTTGGCGACTCGGACGCCTGCGACATCGGGATGCCATGCTACGATGTCGGTGAAGGTCCCACCTCGATCAATCCAGAAGTGCCAGCCACTCATCAGAGGCGCCGCCATGGTCAGCATGCTCCTTGAATGAGGTCAACTGGATCGTGGCGAACGGGATTCAAGGGCTGCCCTTGTCTTCCTTTTTCTTGTCATCCTTGCCCCCCCTGTTTCCGGTGATCGCATTACCGATGCCATCAATGGCGTTGCCGATTCCGCCAATGGCCTTGGATGCACCGGAACCGATTCCCTGGATGGCCTCCGATATGGGTTTACCGAGACCGATCTGCTTGAGTCCCGGTATGGCTTCGACACTGGCTGAAATCTGGGAAATGGCGAATCCGGAAAGTCCCTTGATCGGATTTGCCGCGATGTGCTGGACGAGGATCTTCATCATCACCCCGACCAACTGACCAATGATCTGATCCGAATCTGATTCGGTGCCGATGTCGGCCAATGCAATCTTTGGAATCTGTGCGGTCAGGCTTCCGCCCGCGATGTTCACGATCTTGCCTTCGGCTGTCAATGTGATGTCGTCGATCTCAAGCCGCCTGATGTTGAGCTTGACGCTCCCGCTGTTGTCGGTATCGTCCTGCGAAGACACGTCCTTGGCAACATGATCGACCACCTCGGTGACGTTCAGCCGATCATCGATCTGTTCCAGATCGAAGTTCATCTCACTGAGGCGTACCAGTGGAATGTCGATGTCGGAGGAGAGGAACTTGCTGAGATTGGATTCGATGTAGAAATCCTCCACCTGCAGCAGATAGTCCCTCTTGAAACCCTTCGGATTCGCGATGCTCAAGCCGGTAATCGTCGTGGAATTCCTGAATATGCCCAGATCGACGGATTCGACGGATGTCTCGACACCCATCAACGAGGAACCTTCCGTACGAATGGCGTATCTGGCTATGGCATCGACCGAAAGGTACAGGGCGATGATCAGCAGCAGCAGTACGCCTGCGATAATCGAGATGATGATGCCGAATTTACGCATTCGAATTACTCCTGAGCGCTTGGCTGGATGATTTTCGCGTAGTGTACGTTCCAATCGTAAAGGACGTCTCTGGGCCCCTCTCTCGGACAAGAGGATTCAAGGAACAGCTCATGAATCACTGGTTGATAGTGCTTGGAATATCCGTCCTTATGGCCATACCCGGCTGTGACGGCACAACAAGGAAGCTGGGAGCAGATGGGCCCTTTGGGCGCAATCTTCCGACGAGTGAATCGGAATTCAATGCGCTTGGTGAAGCCGCTCTGGAACTCGATCGGGATCAGTCCGCTCTCAGAAGACTGGACATACTCGAAGGCGACTGGACATTGACAGGTGACTATCAGGGGTGGCCTGGCGGGCCCAAGACGGCCATACGCCCCGTATGCGAATGTCGATGGCGGCTGTTCAAGCGATGCTTGGAACTCAAGTACATCTATGAGGTTCCCGGTGAGACCATTCTCGAGCTGATTCTCATCAGCTGGGACCCCAGCTCCAATGAATATCTCATCCAGATGTATTCCAGTGGATGGCCTCTGCCAAGCAGCGGAACCGGACGATGGAACGAGGTGAATGATTCACTGGATTTCGTCATCCGGACCCAGGATCCGGCGACTGGCAAGGAAATCAAGACGCTCTACAGGCTCTGGAACATCGAAGAGGACAGCCACACGTGGAGCCAGTGCCGAAGCGACGATGCCGGCGAACTCGAAGCCTTCCTCATGATGAATGCCACCCGAGCACCGATGCCATGAAAGCCGGAGATGTGATCGGACCGCAGACATTCGAGTCCGTCGATATCCGCGCAGGAACCGTACGGACGGTGAGAGCACTGCCAGAGGCGAGACACCCTGCTTGGGTACTGGAAATAGATTTCGGACCGGACATCGGCGTTCTCCAATCATCCGCTCGCATCACAGCCCACTATTCGGCGGAGGATCTCGTCGATCGTCAGGTTCTGGGCGTGGTGAATCTCGGAACCCGACAGATCGGAAAGATCATGTCACAGTGTCTCGTGCTCGGTTTTCATGATGAGCATGATGACATCGTTCTCGCGTCCACCGAGCGGCCCGTTCCCGATGGCTGCAGATTGTGCTGAGATGTGGTTGGATGGATGCCGTCAAGGCAACTTGCGCAACCTGATGTTCTTCCATCGAATGATGCCCTGACCGCCGGAATGCACCTGCAAAGCAATGAACCCACGCTCCTCACCATTGGCATCGATCAGATCAGCACAAGGCGTCCCATTCAACCAGGTCTGGAGATGTGGACCGTTGGCCCTGATTCGTACATGATTCCAGTCATCGAGCCTTCGAGCCGACTGCGCGGATGGCGATTGATCCAACGGGGCGAGCCAACCTCTGGAACCTTCGTGGTAGATGCCGCAGGTCCAGCTTCGATCGGATGGATCGAGTTCACACTGATACCCCACCACGACGCCATCGTTCGCTCTCTGGCTTGAACGAAACTGGATCCCCGAGTTGCCTGGTTCATCCCATTGAAAATCCAGTTCAAGCTCGAAGTCCCGATAGATGGACCGAGTACGAAGGAACGTGTTCGGGCCCGGTCCGTGCTCACCGACGATGCATCCTTCATCGACCCTGAAGGTGGCATCGCCTCCGACCTTCTTCCATCCGGAGAGATCCTCTCCATTGAACAGGTTCTTCTCACGGGGGCCGCATCCACCAAGCAACGTGATGCCAAGCAGCGGGAGTACACACAGCAGTTGTCGCAGAGCTCGTGCATCGACCATGAAATCAAGGGTACCTGATCACAACTGTGGCTCCGCAGCCATCGGAAAATGAAACGCGGCCCCAGCCATTCTGCTGGGGCCGCGAGTATTGAAGCGAGGCGGACGGGACTCGAACCCGCAACCACTGGATCGACAGTCCAGAACTCTAACCAATTGAGCTACCGCCCCAATTAGGGCCCCAGAGTGTAGCAGGACGGCTCATAGGGTCAAGATGACCGGTTTTCCAATGTCCAGAATCCTTGAGATCGCCGGATAAGCCCCATTACTCTCCGGAAGCCACAGACCGGAACCAACGCCTCCTCGAGCCCGACCTCGGCCTGTGAGGCGAAGCTGGAGTCGCTCAGCCCCGTCAATAAAAAAGCTCGCCACCGCATGGTGACGAGCGTTTCTCTTCCTCCCATCGCCCTGACTCAGTCTGGGGGCCTTCCCCTGGCCTAGCCCAGACCCTCCCTCTCCTGGAGTCTCTTTCAGAGCCTGTTGTCGAGCTCGCTCGGGTCCTCCAACCTCGAGGAACTACTAGATATGTACCCCCATCCGGAGGCATGACAAATCAATCCCGAAAATTGATGGCAAATTCCCCGGAAAGACAAAGCCCGAGGCGGCGCCATGCAACCTCGGACCCTGATTTGGACATCTTCGGAAATCAGCAGCTGCTGCCGAACTCTCCGATCACCGTGAGCAGATCCACGACATCGGTATCACCGTCACCATCCGTATCACCCGAGTCGTTCAGATTGAAGGAATCGAGGACAACCAGAATGTCTTCGACCGAGACCACATTGTCATCGTTGAGATCTCCGGGGCAGTCATTGCCGAGGCAGTCACCTGGTCGATCCAGTTCGAAACCGACACCATCATCGATGCCCGAACGGAAATATGCGGAGAAACCATCGGCATCGCTGACTGGTGCGGTACTGGCATCGAATCGGAAGGTGTACATGGTCGCCCAGCGAATGGCATTGCCGTTTGGATTGGAATCGTGGGATTCGGTACTCCAGGTAATCATGTCTCCATCACGTGCAAAGGACCAGTCCGTGCCATCGATCACTTCACCGGAGTGGTAGTCGAGATCGACGAATTCTACACCGGAGATCGATACGCAAGCCGGTACCGGAACCGAGAATGAACGGAAGGAACGATGTGAGTTCTGGTTATGAAGGACATATTCGTAATGCCATGTTCCATCACCGTTGTCAGAGGCTCTGTAGGCCACATGCCCGAGTGCAGGGCCGCCGTCCTCCTCGACGGTGTAGATGTCGGTGACGGTGACCTGTGGATCACAGGCCTTCCATGCGTAGACGCCGGGCACCATGTGCTGAGTGGAACCGACGCCTGAAGACGAGGAGATCGAGTTGAAGCTGACTTCCTTGTAGGACGCATTGTTCATGTGAACACCAAACTGATACTCGTTCGGCTCGACATACTGACCTTCCATGAAGTACCTCGCACCGGGATTGTCCTCCGGCTGGATGTCCTCCGGTGAAAGCTGGATCTTTCCTCGAATGGAGTTTGGGCCCGATGGCGAAAGCAGGAATGGATAGTTGTAGATGCCCGTGTAGGCATTGATCTCGGAACGGGGCGCATCGCCATCGGCATTGAGATCCGCCCAATACGTATCCGCACAACCGACTCCAAGCGTGTCACATCCCGTGGATTGACAGCCGTCACCTTCCCAGGTGTCACAACCAGGTTCGCTGATGGCGCAGAAACTGTGCTTCAACCAGCTCAGGCCGATCTGCTCGAAACGACCATCCTTGTAGCGGTAGCAGTTCTGGGCGATGACCGGGGTGTTCGAGGTACCGCCGTACCAGGGCGCGACGATGTTTCCTCTATTACAGCTTGTCGTGCCAACGGCCCAACCGACCTTGCCGCTGGAACTGCCATAGAACTCCATGTCATGGCCGCCTCCACCATAGTTCTCTTCGGCGACGAAGACCGTCGTCACATCGTAGTAGTCGCCATCGGCACCACCACCGGCCTGGACAGAGTTCAATGCTCCTCCAACGGCCAAGACTCCGACACATGAAAGGGCGCCGACAGCAACCCTGAGACCACACAGATTTTTCATTGTCCTCTCCTCAGACATGTTCAAATGGATTTTCAAACGTGCTCTCACTCATTTGGAATTCCAACAGAATCTCTCTATTCAGATGGAATACCTCCAGACCGATCCCACTCGCGGTTTCCGGCAGAAAACAACGACGGAACGTCCGGCATCAGTACATTCGTCCATATAGACTTGCTGGTTCCCCTTGCTTCCAATTGTGAAGTGGAAGAACAGCCCATGAGCATCGAGACGTCTGCAGATGAGCTGTCCGGAGCCCTTGTCACCAGCATGCAATTGAGTCACTCAAGCAGTACCCAACGGTCCCGGAGGATCTGAGAGGTGATTCCATGAGTTCAGCAAATGAGAGAACCGGTTCTCTGTGGTGCAGAAAGAGGGCTCGATGGCCCTCAGGAACCGATATGGAGATCCACCAGTTCTCCTGGAACAAGCCCTGCATCGTTGCGAATACTGATTCGAATCGGAAGCCCCCATTCGGGACGCTGCGGGTCTCGAAGCTGGTCCAACGGTATGGATTCATATGAGGCCCCCACTCGTTCAATGATGGCTGTGAATTTCCTCTGTGGTTGCGATCTCATTCGAACGGTCACATTCATGCCGACTTCCGGAGTAATCCTGTTCGACTGCTTCAAGTAGGCAACGATGTAGCTTCCATGTTCAGCCGCGACCGAGATGATCGGTTCACCTGTGACAACGGTCTGACCAGGCACACGATGCACGGCAGTGATCATGCCACTGATGGGCGCATGAATCACAAGCCCTTCGGAACGAATTCGAACTTCCTGTATCCTCGACTCCTGTGTGGTCACAGCCGCCTGCAAGGGCGCCAGCACCGCCGCCAGCTCATCGGACTGGGGGGCTTCGTATTCAGCAAGTCGTTCCCGCGCCGAAACAAGCTGAAGCCTGGATTCATCCAACGCCGCCGAGTTGTGGTCGATCCGCTCCAGAATCACATCTCGACGAGCCTTCGCGCTCGCGAGTTCGAGTGAATTGACGGCTTCACCCCGAAAAGCCTGCTGCGCCTGAGCCAGACGCATCTCCTCGTGCTGCAGCGAGACCTGATCAAGCTCCAATTGAGTCTCACGATCCAGCACATCCAATCTCAACACTTCCACCTGCAGCATTCGACGGTGCCACTCGCTCTGTGAATCCACGAGAAGACGCCCATTGGCCTGCTCCCAAGTCGCACGAGCAGCCGCCACCTCCAGTCGGAGCCTTGCTGACTCTGCCTGAAGAACCTCCAGAGATGCCAGCACGGGGCGATCATCGAGTCGGCCGATCACCTGACCGGCAACGACACGCTGGAAGGGCTCGGGGTGATCAAGCCCGGCATCAACGAGAACACCTTCGGAGCTGCTGGTGGCCGCATAGATCTCCGTATTCACCTTCCCCGTCGCGAAGGGCATCCCGACCTGTCTATCCATGAGAACGACGACACCTATAGCGGCGATGAGGAACATCCCCAATGGCATCCATTGAAGTCTCATCAATCGCCATCTGTGCTTCAGTGGAATCGGAATCCTGTCTGAGTGGGCCATACTAGAACTCCGACTCGTCATCACGCATGTACAGCGATACATTCTGGATACCTTCGGAGTTCTCCAGAGCTCTCAGCAACTCATCTCTTCTCTCCGGATCACGAAGCAGCAGACGGTATGAAAGATCCAGACCCTCATCTGTCAAACGCCGCTCCGTCGCCAGATGAATGCGACGACTGTGCCTCTTGAGAATGTTTCGATGCGAAGCGACGCCACCAACAAGATCCCCTGTCAGCTGGAGCGACAGGACCACATCGAATCGATGACGACCTCCGAAGACGGTTGCTCTCAGGTAGGCGATCACCAGCGCGACGACGATCGCCCCGACAATGGCGAGCTCGAACTTCAGTATGCCGCATGCCATTCCCTCGATGATGCTCCAGAGAATGAAAGTCGTATCACGCGTATCCTTGAGTACGTTGCGAAATCGAACGACCGCAAATACGGCCAGTAGACCGAAGGCAACGACCAGATTGTCCGACATCAGGAGCATCACCAGACAGACCAGCACTGGCATGACGACCAGTGAGGCAGAGAAGGACTGGGAATAACTCAGTCCGTGATGGGTCCAGGTGTAGATCCAGCCGATCACGTGCCCGATGGCAAAGGCCAGAAGCAAGGACAGCACCACCGTTTCCAGAGGCATGCCCGAAATTGCGCCTCGCTCAAACATGGAACCCACGAATGAATCCATCAGGAATTCTCCCATCGAGCAAGCATCAGTCGATTACGACAATTGTTGATACCCGCGGCACAGGACACGTATTTTGGAACTGATTCCCTGTTCAGATTGAAATCAGAGACCATTCTTCGCATCCAACCAGGCACACGATCCGTGAATTTCAATTCGAGAATGGTTCCACGGGGCTGTACACAGGACCAAGAATCGCTGGACGGATTGAATTCGCCGCTGAATTCCGAACCGTGCAGGTTTCTATCGAAGGTAACTCGAGCGGTCTCATGCTCATCGGGTATCCACGCTTCACGGCAGTATCTGACATATACGGCCCCAGAAGCATGGAGCGAGTTGCGCAGCCGGCAGAATTCGTCGAGTACGCCCAGTTTCGAATGAAGATCAGATTCGCTGTAAAGATGCGATCGCTGAGGCAAATGTCCTCCGAGCATTTCACGGACCGCATCCACACCGACAGCCGCACGCTTCTTGAGGATCTGATCATCAACACGTCGCTTGATTTCCATGAAATATGGCTTTTCCCCATCTCCCTCATACCACCGAACACGAAGCTTGAAACGATTCTTGTGTCCTTGAACCGTGGCGTTGCAGAGATCCAGACCATCTGAATCCAGATACAGGGAGTTCACCGTATATCCGGTCCCGTCAGGCTGGGTGTAGGCATCGGGAAACAGACGGATCCGAAGGGATTCACGTATAGCTCTGGCCTTCTCCTCGCTGACCACATACTTCAACTCGAATCGACTGGATTGAAGCCTGTCTCTCACGCCAATACCACTCCAGACATCCACTCGATGAGCGGATGCAAAGCCCCGAACCCCCCTATTGATGCCAATAAGGAGTAATTCAACCTACCACGAGACTGAACAAAGACTAAAACTAATCCGAACACTGCTGTTTAGTGCCGTATCCGCGACTGCCCAATGTTGGAGGGTGGTTGTTATTGGACTGAAAATCGCGATAAATCCAAGAAATCGCCTTTCAGCCCGGCTCACGTCATGAGCAGCTACTTGGCCTCGAACCAGTTGTCAGAGATGCTCGCATCGACCAGCAACGGGACCGAGAGGTCCATCGCCGACTCCATGCGTTCCACCAGAAAGGATCTCACCTCTTCGGCGGATTCCTGAGGGCACTCGAGCACGAGTTCGTCATGGACCTGCAGAATCAGACGTGCCCTCGAGTCGACATCCTGCAGACCATTGGCGACATCTATCATCGCGATCTTGATCAGATCCGCCGCACTGCCCTGGACTACCGAATTGATGGCCAGCCGCTCCGCCATGGCACGAGTCTGACGGTTCGGAGATTGAATGTCGTTGATCTGACGCCTTCGACCGCGCATTGTCTGGACAAATCCATTTTCATGCGCCTCATCCACGCAGGATTCCAGAAATGTCTCGATCCCCTTGAATCGACTCTTGTAGTCACTGATTATTCTGGCGGCTCTGGCGACATCCTGGTCCAGTCTTCTGGCCAGACCATAGGGAGTCACTCCGTAGACGATTCCGAAGTTCACCATCTTCGCAGCACTGCGTTGATCCTTGGTCACCTCTTCGATGGGAACACCGAAGACCTCCGCCGCGACCGCCTGATGGATATCTTCACCCGCATGGAAAGCTGACTGCAAGCCCTCGTCATCCGCGAGATGAGCCAGCAGACGAAGCTCCACCTGCGAATAGTCCGCGGTCACGAACTGGAAACCATCCTCGGGGATGAAGGCGCGACGAATCTCCCTTCCTGTCTCCGTTCGAATGGGAATGTTCTGCAGGTTGGGATCATTCGAGCTCAACCGACCAGTGGCCGTACCCACCTGATTGAACTTGCTGTGAATTCGATGGGTATCGGGATTTATCGATTCCTTCAAGGAAACCAGATAGGTGCTCACCAGCTTGGCCAACTGGCGGTACTCAAGCACAAGACCCGGCAATGGTGTCGTGACCTCGGGATCGCGATCGAGTTTTTCAAGCACTTCCTGATCGGTAGATGGGCCCGTCTTGCGTTTCTTCACGGGCGTGAGACCCAGACCCGGCGGATCGGCATCCGGATCATTGAACAAGGCCGCTGCCAGCTGCTTCGGGGAGTCGGGATTCAGGGGACCGGGTGCAGAATTGAGAATCTCTCCACGAAGTTGCTCCAATGCTTCCTCTAGTCTGACACGCTGTCGATCCAGTTCGTCCGGATCCACTCGGACTCCCGTGTATTCCATCTCGGCGAGGACGGGCACCAAGGGCAGTTCGACCTCGTCCATGAGATCGACCAAATCCAGCTGTGCCACCTCGGGCTCGAGAAAATCCCAGAGTCGCAGCGTGATGTCGGCATCCTCGGCGGCATAGGGAACAGCCAGCTCCAGATCCACCGTATCGAATGTCTTCTGATTCGCACCGGATCCGATGAGCGAGCTGATTGGGATGCAGTTCAAACCAAGCAGACCAAGCGCCAGATCATCCATGCGATGTCTGGAACGCGTCGAATTGACGACATAGGAGGCGATCATCGTGTCCTTGATCGGACCAGCCACCCGGATCCCGACACGTCGCAGCATCTTGATATCGAACTTCGCGTTATGAGCGATCTTGACGATGGTGGGATCCTCAAGGACCCCCCGGATTTCCTTCACGACGGCAGACTCATCGAGATGGTCGGCTGGTGACGGCGAACGAACCGGTATGTAGAAGGCCTTTCCGACCTCGTGGGAAATCGCGATTCCACACAGATTCGCGCGCATGACATCAAGTCCGGTCGTCTCGACATCGAAGCTGACACGTCCGGTCGAACGAATCGAGTCGACCAGCGTCTTCAATGCATCAACGGATCCCACAAGTTCATACTTCGCATCGGGATCAGCCTGTCTGACGGAACCGGTTCCAGTGGAATCGGCCCAGAGGGTGCCGAACGCATCGGGATCAGCCACCTCTCCCGCCGACATCGAGCGAGAGATCAACTCACGCAACTGGGTAGGCAATCTGGTGAAACCCAGTTCACGGCAGAAGGCATCCAGCGAGACCATATCGAGCGAACCAGGATCGATTCGGGCGGATTCAAGCGGAAAATCGAAGTCCAGATCGTCCTTCAGCCTGACCAACTCGCGATTCAACTCCATTCGCTCCAAACCACCCTCGAGATTCTCCCTACGCTTGGGGGTCATCTCTTCGATATGCTCGTATATGCCCTCGATGCTTCCATACTGAAGAACAAGCTTGGCGGCCGTCTTCGGTCCGATGCCCGGAATCCCCGGGATGTTGTCGACGCTGTCACCCATCAGGCTCAGAATGTCAAGAACATGATGGGGCTCGACACCTTCGTACTTGAACACGTCGGATGGAGTCCGTACGCCCTTTGATGGATCGAAGAGCTCGACCCGATCATTGACAACCTGAGTGAGGTCCTTGTCACTGGAGATGATCCGAACATTGACGCCATCGGACTGCTTGGAGATTCGCCTGGCTATGGTCGCGATGACATCATCGGCCTCGACCCCCTCGATGCCAATCATGGGAATGTTCAGCAGCTCCAGCATTCGAAAGCAACGATCGACCTG
>MDTD01095971.1_pt1 | contig 12247 bp, 9 predicted proteins | sample 811221 | NCBI WGS metagenome assembly MDTD01 (sample SAMN05326646, study PRJNA326480) | marine metagenome | isolation source: seawater | place: Pacific Ocean: South West | collected 2011 | reverse complement strand
TCTTTCATTTCCGACATTATTCTTTGTTTAAATACGCCAAGCCTTAGCATCTGTCCAGGTTCCAAGATATCATCCATGCTTAATACAAAATCTGATTCTAGCTCAATTCGATTTTGTCGTAATTTAGCAATCTCCTCAATTGTTTTTTTCACATCGTTCTTGTTAAGTTTATTTCTATCAATACTTGCAATTATATTTCTCTCTTGATTTCCAATTTCCTTTAAATTTTTCCGGTGATCTCTAAACCTTGGAAAAAATTTTTCTGCTTGCTCTGTAGAAAGGTCAAGATCGTCAGTTAATCGCCAGACAAGCATATTTTCTATTTTCTCTGGACTTCTACGACCTCTATCTTCTTCGTAATCCCACTTATAATTTTGGGCCATACCACCAGCAAAAAAACCAATAAGTAGTATATATTTCATTAAGATTCCTCCTTTATTGCTTCAAGTTCTTCTATTAATTCAAATGTTTCCCAAACATATCCTTCATCTAAAAGAAAATATGCCATATCATTAAAATAATTTTGATTATAATCAAGAGAGTCAATCACTATGTTCCAGAGATCAGTCTCCAATAAATTATCCGTACTGTCAACAATATGATTATCAATTTTAAATTCAGGAGCACTAAATTGTGTGATAGTCATTAAGCTGAACACCATCATCATACAAAACATTGTTAGTAATGTCTTACGGTTAGTTTCTGATTCAGATACTCTGATATAGATTCTGGATAAAAAATCATCTATATCTGTCTGAATATCGATATCGAGACGAAAGCTCATTATTTGTTTTTCAAAATCAGTCATTATTAAGCCATTCTTTTAAGGATTTCAGTGCGTGATGAAAGTTCACCTTTGCAGTCCCCTCATTCATGTTGGTTATCTCTGCAATCTCTTTATATGGCATCCCTCTCGCTACTCGCATGATTACAACAAACCGTTGTTTCTTTGGTAATTTAGCGATTGCATCCCATAATTCTTTTCTTGTCCACTCATCTTCAATTCTAGTATCTCTTTCACCGTGATCTGGCGCTTGGTCGAGATGCAATATGTTTTTCCATCTATTTCTTTTAAGCCAGGTGTTGGCTGTATTGAGATTAACTCTGTACAGATAGGTCGAAAATGCTGATTTGAACTGAAATTTCTTGAGATGCTTAAACAACTTAAAGAATACATCCTGCGCAAGATCTTCGGCAGACATTCTATCACCTGTGATATTAAAGAAGAAACCAACTGTATTTGACAGGTGCTTTTTAACAAGTTGATTATAAGCGGATACATCTCCGTCCTGATATTTTTTGATAAGTTCATGTTCACTTTGCATATCATTTCTAACTATAGGACTGCAAATAAACGTAAAGGTTAAAAAATTTATTATTTTTTTTTATTCGCATTTTTAGAAATAAAATTTTTACCTACTTTTATAAGATAGAAATTTCTTAATTATCATCAATATGAATAATCATATCAACAAAATTATACCCAATTTACAACAGCATACAGCAATAACCCATCCACCGGGGCCACTAATGATTCTTGCTGGAGCGGGCACAGGAAAAACATTTACTTTAGAGAAAAGGATCCTCTATTTACTGAAAGAAATCAAAGTAGATCCAGAACATATTCTTGCCATTACCTACACAGAAAAAGCATCAAAAGAGTTGAAGAATAGAATAATACAATATGATAATAATGCTAGAAAGATGCATGTTAACACCTTCCACTCTTTTTGTTTCAAACTTTTACGGGAATATAGAAGTAGCAAAATTCTTCAATTACTTGAAACAAGTGAAGCAATTCATATGTTTTTAGAAAATTTTGACGACTTAAAACCTTTTGCTTCTGATGAATTTCCAATGGACCCACAGAAAACAGTCACTGATTGCTTTATCCCATTTTTTAATCGCATGAGAGATGAGTTAATTGACCCTGCAAAATCAGAAATTCCTGAACACTCTGTTGATGGTCCAATCACAGTTGAAATTGCAAATCAAATCAGAGATCTAAAAAGAATATATCCTATTTTCCAATCCTGGAAACGACAAAACGATTTATTGGATTATGGTGATATGATTCTTGAAACATATAATTTGTTATTAACTGATACAAAAATTTTAAAAATAGTACAAAATCAATTTCGGCACATAATTATAGATGAGTTTCAAGATAATAATTTTGCATTAAATAAGATAATGCGGCTTATTGCAGGACAAAGGGAATTTATTACCGTAGTGGGCGATGATGACCAGGTTATTTATAGTTTTCGGGGAGCAAATTTATTTAACATTAAAGCATTCAAAAAAGATTACGGCCATAATAAAAATTTTCAATCCATTGCACTCAATGAAAATTATAGATCTTCGCAATCAATATTAGATTTGGCTAATTCTAGTATTAAAAATAATCGAGAAAGAAGTGAAAAATATCTTAAATCAAGTGTAGATATTGACCCCATCAAGCCGATACGATTTTGGGGTGAGAAAAATGATCAATTAGATTTTATGAGACGAGAAATTTTATGGCTATGTAATAATGGTGAGGAGTATAGAAATATTGCTGTGCTTTGTCGAACTCATAGCCAAGCTTCACATGTAATAAATAACCTTCATCTGCACGGAATTCCAGTAATTTCACAACATCGAGGATTATTTTATAGCCCCTTAATAAGGGACATTATTGCTTGGTGTCAGGTTATTTGTGGATCAAGCTATCAAGACTCAGGTCTCTACCGAATCATTCACAGGCTATGCGGATCCAAATCTGCATTTTTAATTTTTTCCCAATTTTCCAAAAATGATACCACCTCTCGTTATGAATTAATTAATCATATTAAGTCAAATAATGATCTTCATCCAAAAGTAAAATACATTATAAGCACTGTTGAAAAATTTCGAAACATTGTACACAAAAGATCGGCAGGAGAAATTGTATGGGAAATAACAGAACATCTAAAACTTTTAAAACAAAAGACACATCGATATAGTTATGATGATCATTATGCATTATTAAATGTAGGCCATTTTCTAAAAAGAGCTCAAGATTTCACAAAAAGAAATAGAAAAAATAGCGGTCTCCATTCATTCATGATCTATGTGGAGGCTGTAATTCGATCTGGTGGCTTACCATCAATTTCTCCACAGCCCAGAAGAAAACCGCAAGGTGTTCTTGTTAATACTATTCATGGTGTAAAAGGAGCGGAATTTCCAATTGTTTTTCTACCTTTTTTACGTTCTGCAAGTTTCCCTTTGAACTATCGAACAGATAAACGTATTAAATATCCGCCAGAGCAATGGCTTCCCTACCTTAAAAATTCAATTATTAGTCCCAAGGAACATCACTTAGAAGAAGAAAGGCGCTTGTTTTATGTTGGTGTTACGCGTGCAAAAAGACTGCTATATATCCTAACACCTAGACGGGCGACGTCCCTATTTGTAAAAGAATTACCAGATAACCTTATGGAGGATCGGACAATGAAAGATGAACAAGCTAAAATTAACACTCACTCAGATTTAAAAATCAAGTATGAACAAAAATTACAGAGAGAACTTTCTAGAGAAAATTATATTCTTGTTCAAAAATATTCGCAAGCTCTCAAAATAATAGATGATCATGAGAAGGGGAAAAAAATTAACCTCAAAGATTCTGATTGGGAAAATGAATTGAAGATGGATCTTAAAAAAGATTTTCAACCTCCTGTACATGATCGGCTTCATCTATCTGCCAGCGCAATTGATACATACAAGGACTGCCCTTTGAAATTTAGACTAGGAAAGATTGATGGAGTACCTCAAACTGCTAAGAAACCTGAACTTGTTTTTGGTAACATTATTCATGCAGTTTTGCAAAGATTTCATGAACCAGACAAAGAAATTACAGAAAAGAGAATACTCCGCATTTTAGATGAAGAATGGAAAAGTGGAGATTTTGATTACACAGTTCGGGAGCAAAAATTTAAAGAGCAAGGTAAAGAAATGTTAATACGTTACCAGAATCATATTTCACTTTACCCTCCAGAAGTTCTAAAAAGAGAGGAAAAATTCTCTTTTGACATTGGTCCTATTACAATTTGGGGAGCGATTGATAGAATAGATAAATCTCCTGATGGTATTGAAATCATTGATTACAAAACTAGTAAGGTATCAACATCAGCTAAATCAAGTCTTCAACTAGCAATTTATTCAATGTATCTCGAGCAGTTAGATGATGAAATAATTGGTGGAATACCTTCCAATTCAACGTTGTATTTTTTGAGAGATGAGGACAAGCCTGCACGAAGTCATAGTTTTCATACAGATGAAATTATCAAAAAAAAGGAAGAGATAATTGAAGTAGCTGCAAGCATTCGTAGTAGATCGTTCGAGCCAAAAACAGGAAAGCATTGCGACTGGTGTGATTACAAAATCCTTGCATGCCCCGAATGGGAAGATTAATTACGATTATCAAATTCCAGCGTACTTATCCTTTCTAGTCCATACTTTTTTAAGATAATTTTTTGTCTCATCATATTCAAGATCTCTTAACAAAACATTATATAGCTCTTTAGATGAAAGTTGGTTGATTCTCCTTGCTGCTGGAGAAATCTTTTTTTGATTTGTCAAGGCTTTTGCAACATTTCCTATCCCAGTATTGTATGCTGCTACTGTGCACATATAAGCACTAGTGTTATTCCTTACACTTTTAAGCCAATTGTGTCGTATCATTGCTAAATACGCACACCCGAGTTCAATATTGTTTTTTGGCCTGTATAAAAAGTCTTTTTTTAAAACTTTATCCTTCTTGTAGACATATTTGTATGCATCTCTTGCGCCAGTGCTTGGTACCAATTGCATCAAGCCATATGCAGGTATATGTGAAGTTGCCATAGGATTAAAACTTGATTCAGTTTCAGTAATTGCAAGAGCTATGGCAGGCTCTACTTTAAACCTATTTGCCTGCTTGATTATTTCTTTTCTGTATTTTTTAAACCTAGAGTTGAGATGGTCTTCTCTAAGGCTAAGAGATAATTTGAATAGTTTTCTGTCTTTACCATCTTTGGCCTTAAAGCTTGTAGGAGAATTTAGTTGATTATTTATATGCTTCTCTGCAAATAATGCTGCATTGCCTGGATTTACATAATTACCATCATCATCACTAAGTTGCATATCTAATATTCCGTTACCTTCTTGATCTGTCTCAGATAGTACATTAACAAGTTTTTGCACGAGCTTTGTTTTGGCTAGCCCTTGTAATAACGGTTTTGACTTGTTCTGTTTCAATTCATTTCGTACGTGTTCGGCATTTTGAAATGAAAAACTATATAATGAAAAAAATATTGATAAAAAGTTTCCTGTTATTGATTGATTCCTGTAGCCATACCTATATGGATTATAATTATCGCGATAAAAATGATTGAAACCGTCAATATCTTTGTTTTCTTGATCGAGAATGACCTCAATTAGTAATTCACCATTTTCATAATCAACTGATGCTCTAGATTCCAGATTATCATCATATGATACATATGTTTTGGAAGTGGAGGATCTAAATTTATTCCACTTCATTTCTACATCTTTCTTAAACTTTTCAAATGCTTCTTTTTCATCTTTTTCATATTGAGCATACTGTTTTTCTACTGATTCTTTATAACGATCAAAACCTTGTTGTTCTTGCTTTATAAAATCATCAAAAGACTGCTGTGCATTCAATACGGAAGCAATTATTAGGATAAAAGTTTTCATTAAATCATTGAATAATTATACAAACAAATAGAAACATTAAAATCAATCTTTGTACAAATTATATAAGCGAAGATAAACCCGCAACGGCAGATGCAATAATAGTTACACAATTAGCAAAAACTTTTCCAAAAAAGCTTTTTGATTCAGTTAACGCGGATGTCCTAGAGGGTATTATGCTTTCTGGAACATTGATTTCAGAAGGTTTTTTCATTACGCTCAACAATTTAGGTTTTGTCTTTGACTGTGTTAGATCTGCCATTAAATATGCCTTTTTCAAACCTGCTTCAATATCAATTACAGAATCATAATAGCCCTCCCTTTCTACTCTTATTTTTCCTGTGTAATTAATTGGAAACCCTAGAATATGAAGCTCACCCACAATTTTTGCTGCTGTAAAATGGGTTAAATTATCTTCAAGATATAATTTATATTCATCTTCTGGCGTAGGAGTAAATGGATCAAAATAAATTATAACTTCACGGCCTTGTATTTTTGTTTGATCTGCTATCGCTGTTCTGCGAGTCATCCCATCCTTGTCTAATAATAAAGTATCATAATCAAAAAACATATTTACATAATATTTTCCTGGGAATGCCTCCACTGGCATTGCAGAGCTTTTTCTTAGATATTTTCCGAGGGGGAGATCAAAAATTGTTACCAACCTATTATCCTTATCATAATTATAATCAAATGAATCTGAATCAATTTTAAATAGATTATTTTGTAATTCACCACTTATAAATATGTTAAAACTATCGGATGACTCTGAAGAAAAAGTATTAGCATTATCTGATATACGCAACAGTTCAAAAGCTACTCCTTCCCACAGGTTTGTTATACGAATGTCACCATATAATTGTGGTGGCGGACATCCATGCAAACTGGGATTAACATTAGCCACACCAGGAACTTTGGGACATGCATCATCTGCATCTAAGATACCATCACCATCTGTATCTTTAGGAAGACCAATATATATCTCATTTAAATCACCAGGCTTGATCGTAAAGTCAGTAATATATGGAACATCATTATTTTTTAAAAATCCTCTAAATACATACTCTCCTTGCAAGAAAGATCTGTCCTCATCTACATCGATAACAAGTTTGTAGTCTCTTTCCTCATACGGTCTGATTACTTCATTGTGTGTTTCAAAAAAATCTTGATGCAAATTTGTTGTTTGGTAAGGAACATAGTCTGATTCATCAGTTGGAATGCTGGAAAAACCAACGACCTTGTTCTTTGGTCTTATGGAAATATCGTTCCACCGAATTTTATCACGGCTTGTTGAATCTACCCTGACATAAGCGGAACCAATAAAAGGAGTAACAATTCTCTGCATTAGAGGAATGATAATACTGTTTATTTTGCTTCTGAGTTCTGCTATGGACTCAAATGCTAAATTAAATGATTCTGATTCAACAATTTGTTGTTTCGAAATATCCAAAAGTTTTATATCTATTTCATATTGATTGGAGATGGTGTTTACCTCTCCAATAAATAAATAATCCGTTCGTTTTGGGTATTCATAAGATTTCATTAATTTCAAAAAACTATCGGCTTCAATGCGGTTTTGAATTGACTCACCTGCAATATTGATATGTTTATTACTTGCAACTGCTGACGTAACCATAGCAGAAACAAGTTTGGGATTTAATGGTTTACCAAATACTACATTATCATTGTAAGATTTGTCCTTACCAAAGTTCTCTAAGTTAAATAGGGGGAATTTTGAGACCTTTGATTTGCTTTCATCTGATTCACCACCATGCAAAATAATTGATGTGGTATCATAACTAACAAATTGATAAATATAAATCATTGGCGGATCTGAAACTGTAAACTTCTTGGCATAAATGATTGAAAGTGTTAAACAGAAAATTGTAAATATTTTCTTCATTTTTTTCTCCTTGAGATAATGAAAATACATTCTAATTTAAATTAGTTAGTTCAGCTACTTGCAGAATATCACCTGTATTCACATCTATTAGCCTCACGCCAATAGCTACTTTTTTATAATCGTTGCTTGACGAAGTTAATTCTTCGTAGGGAATCAAATTGTTGTAGACAACTAAAGTCTCAACTCCAAAATCTTTTAATTGACCCCAATCATCAAGATACAACGGATTGAGGTTGAAAACTTTTTCATCATACATCCAAGGTCTTTTTAGATAAAGAGTTTTTAACTTTTCATAAATTGAAATTTTTTGTTCATATAAGGCTGTAATCATTCCCTCTTCAATTGAGAGATTCATCTCATTAAAAGTCGGTTGATTTTTAAAATATTGATCTGATTCAACAGCTTGTTTATCACCATCAATAATTAAAACTCTTTTATTTTTCAATAAGTTTACATTTACATTTTCTTTAAACTGCTCTGAGACGATATTATGATTATCTATAATACCTTGATCAATTCTTCCATTAAATGCAAATGCGTTAGAGTAAAAAATTCTCCCATTATCTCTAATATCAATTATTTTTAAGTACAGTCCGTTTTCAGGAACATGACGGTACATCATTAAAACATTACAATTTGTTTCTTTTAAAAATTCTTCCCAGTCTTCATACAATAGCGGACTAGTATTAAAGACAATACTGTTATATACAGACGGAAATTTAAGTTTAAACCCTTTTGTTTTTTCCATAATTACTGGTGAATTATCTTTATATTTCTCATTGTTGATTAACCCAGTTATGATTCCATTTTCAATGGCCATAATTTTACTTGATGGTATATTTTTATAATTACCCGAAATATTTAATATATCAGCATTGAGCAGCCCTAGATTGACATTTCTATCGAAAATTGCTCTCGGTAGATCTCCAATATTTTTTACAATTTCAAACGCTTCGTTGTATACGTCAATCTCTTTTTGGGCTAAGAAACTCACAGGATCACCAACTTTTATCATAGCAGAAGTGAGTATTTTCATCGTATTTAATTCAATCATTCGTAAATATATAACAACAACAAGATCATCTTCAGAAAAATCCATAATTTGATAAGTCAATAATATTGGGGCCTTCATATCATTTTTAATGAGATCAAGATCATCTAAATTAATACCATGCATGTAAAAAGCATTCTCTGGTGATGTCGATATATATTCAGCTGGATCCCTTGGCTTTACATGGTCTAATTTTTCTGCAACTGTCAAACCCTTGCGAACCAGGCCGTCAATGAAGCCAGTTTCTAGTGCCATATCCCATTTACTTAAACCATCATAGTCCATCCCAAGTGGGAAACCATCTATCCTTGCTAAATAGACTCTTGATTTCCATTTTCCATCTGGTATATGTCCTAAAAACTCATTAAAGTCTGAGTGAAGTGTTATTTTTCTACCAAGATCATGGATATCAATAAATTGACGCGCGGGATCATCAGATGTCTGAGAATTTCCAACAATACCACCTCCTCCTCCATCTGTACTTGCACAATTATTGATAAGAAATAGAGAGAAAATTATCGATAAGAGGAATTTGAGTTTAAAAGTATTCATAAACACTCCTTGGTACCTTATTATAGAAAAATCTGCATAAATATGCCATAAATTATACAATCTAATTATTCAAAACTAAGATGAAATATTTTTATCACAAGAGCTGGGATCATCTTCTCTCATCCTAGCAAGAAGATTATTCTAAAATTAATTGGCAATCTAAATTACCAGTGAAATTATTTGCATTAAAAATAATTTTACCAGGGAAACCTATGTTTTGAATACTGTCCATACTGGTAAAATTAAAATTACTAAAAATTCCTGCAGCAAAAATTGTATCACCTTCATCATCGAGCATGTGTAAGAAGGTTGAATCTGACGGGCTGATATTTAAATTTTTAATAATAATCGTTGTTAAAAGTTCATCCTCAACATTGGTAGAAAGGTTTAGGTCCCATTCTTGTTTTTCTGTATAGTCTAATCCCATGACCGATAGAGAAAAATAATCAGTCTCATTAATTACCGCAGGAATATTTTCGAGTAATCCATCATCGTATTCAGGAGGATCAACACAACATGTGAAAATAATTAAAAATGTTATAAAATATTTAAAAATGTTGCCCATTAAATTCATTCATTTATTTTATCAAGTTTTCCAAGCTGCAATTCCGAAATTTTCTCCATGGGTTTTTCTAGCTGGTTTTGTCTAGTAGAAATCAGTTTTTGATAATGATTGTTAAGTGTATCTAGAGTACCTTCAAATTTTTTCATTTGTGTTAAATATTCTTTCCATTGTTTTTTGAAAATACCCACATATTCCTGCATCTTTCCTGCTTTTTTTTCCATAGAAAAATTAGATACTGCTTGTCTTATTAGTGACAAAACTGCATATAATGTAATTGGCGAGCACAAAATGATTTTTTGTTGAAGCGAAAAATCAATTAAGGTATAATCTTCCTGATTTAAGAAAGAATAAATACTCTCATTGGGAATAAATAATAAGACGTAATCCACTGTACCGCCACCAGGATCAATGTATGATCTTTTTGAGACTTCTTTTATCCGATTTCTTACATCTTTTAAAAATGCTTTTTTTTCAACCTCTTTTTCTGAATTATTTTCTGAAGTAATATATTTTTCATAGTGGCTCAATGGAAACTTTACATCCATATTTAACATCTTATTATCTGGTAGAAGAAAGGTAAAATCAGGTCTATCATTACCAGCTTGAACTTGTCTATTATAGTTTATCCCCTCTGCAAGACCTATAAAGCTCAAAATATCCTCAACCATACGTTCACCCCACTGTCCCCGTGCTTGAGAACTAGAGAGAATTTTTCGTAAATGACTTGTTGTATCGGATAATTCTCCCACGCTCTTCCTAGATTCCTCCATTTGGGATTTAAGTGCAACCGTATTATCCGATAAATTTTTTAAATCGATGTTCATTTGTTTTAGAGATGAATCAATGAGTTCTTTCTTTTTGACTAATTTATCATCAGTTTTTCCCAAAACAGCGGAAAACTTATCCTCAGCTAGTTCTAAAAATTGTTTCTGATTAGATAGAAGAGCTTTATTAGATAAATCATTGAAAATTTGTCTTAAATGTTCTTCCCCATTTTTCATGGAATTCAACTCATTTTGGCGCAGAACCCATATGATAGCTCCACCCGCAAAAAATCCTGCAATAAAAATGATTATACCAGATAATTCCAATTTTTATCTATAAAGTTAATGCAAATGAATTAACAAGAATACCAGGACAGGTTACAGCTCCTAATGATCTTTTCCCATACGTGCTTGTTTCTGGAATCACTGTTAATTTATTTTCAACTTCCATAAGCTGGTCTCCGAAAAATCTATAGAAAGAATCATCAAATCTCATCGTATCAATTGGTGCTACTATTTCTCCTTGTTCTACCCAAAAACATGCATAGCGAGTGAGACCAGTAATACGCCCTCCTGGATTATCACTCCAATTTAAATAGTGAATATTCGAAAGATAGAGACCCTTGCCTAGTTCTTTCAGGACCTCATCATGTTTTATGTTTCCGGGATTCATTTTCGGAGAACGTAAATATTCCCCTGTCTCTGCAAAGTTTGATTCTAAATTATATTCCTTTGCGGATCTAGAACTCACCAAAGTATTCATTAACTTTCCTTCTTTAATTAATGATAGTGATTCATTAGAAACTTCACCATTAGAATTAAACTTAGGACAAAATCCTGGCGAAAAATCTTCTGAAATCGAAAATTTTGATGATAATCGAATATCTTCATGACGCATACGACCAAACCCACTACATCCCTGTCTTAGGCTTGCTTCACTAATGCCATTCCACGAAAACATGCCAAGAAAATCTGCAACAGCTGCAGCCTCAAACCAAGTTTTATACTCACCCGTATTTACTTTTATTGGCTTGCGATTCATTATTTCCAATTTAGCCTTGCTGTTTTCTACATATTTTTCGTATTTAGCTTGGTTCCAGTCGTTACCGGCATAACAGCCTTTAACCATTTGGTGCGAAGGAGCGACGAGCGAATAATCCAGACAAAAAGAATCAGTTTCAAACCAATGTTTTTGCCCTAAACTATTTGCATTTCCTCTAAATATTTTTCCACTAACCCAGACACCTACAAAATCTACTCCTTGCATCGCAGGAGTAAGGGCATTTACCGCATTTTCAAATGGTAGATTATTTACATTATTTATTTCATGACTTGAACCGAAATTATTCGGAAGAACTATAAAAGGATCTTCGGGAATTTCATTCGATTCGGTTCTCATGCGATCGATCTCAACTTTTCCTCTCTGATAATCCACATCTTCTAGTCCAGAAACAGTAAATGCACCGCGACATGTTCTTCCATTTGCGATATATTTAAGACCTATAGATGCATCATCAACTAACCCCGTTTGCCTAACAGATGCTTTATTAAAACGAATAAATTGACTATTCTCACCATCTAAAGTAATAATCAAATGCTCATTATCTTTTAAATATGTAAAAAGAGATTCACTTATTTTATTAAAGGTTTTTTCCATCACACTCCTCCAAAAACTTGAATATTTTCAAACAAACATA
>MDTD01113665.1_pt1 | contig 12248 bp, 6 predicted proteins | sample 811221 | NCBI WGS metagenome assembly MDTD01 (sample SAMN05326646, study PRJNA326480) | marine metagenome | isolation source: seawater | place: Pacific Ocean: South West | collected 2011 | reverse complement strand
TTCCTTTTATTTTTCTGTAAAGCGCCTTGTCAACTACATTGTCGGGGACTTTACTTCCCGCTCTAAATTTACTACGACCGTGTTTACCACGACCGTATGTACAGTGTTGTCTACACGTAAATCCTTTAGTTTTATTTGGCCCACTGCACACACAATAAGACATGTCTCTTTTACCCCCCGCACTAAAACGGGTAGGTTTTCTAGATTCTTTACCAGTGATCCTCACCATATTTTTTCCTGCTCTTTTACGCTTGCAACGTTTTTCTATTTCTTTTTTGGTTAACTCAGACGCAAGTTTTGGGGTTTTATCGCTGATTCTTATGCTTGGTCGACAATAAGGATAATGAGGACGCTTTTTACTTAAACTTCCTTTGCTTCTCCCACATGAAACCTTTTTAGGCAAGTAACAAACATCTATCCATTTTTCGTCTAACCAGCGTTTTAAGCCTCCCATAGAAAACTTAGAGGATCTGTTTTTCTTTCTCTTTCTTCGAATCTCCCCAGTGGGATCAAGTTGATTAAGTAACTGTTGCGCACTCATATGTTGCAGAAATGCTTCACTATTGTTTGTTTGTCGAACCAGTTTAGGAACCGTACGGCGAGGTGAACGATTGTTTGACCCTCTCCCCGAGAAAATCGGAAGTAATTCGGCGTTGGCGGATTGGCGAACCAATTTAGGAGCCAATATTTTTGCACGTTTCGGGCGTTTCGCGGAGTCACTTGATTTAACTCTGAAACGTGATCTTTTAATTTTGTTTTTCTTTCTCCTTCTTCGAATCTCTCCAGTGGGATCAAGTTGATTTAGTAACTGTTGTGCACTCATATGTTGCAGAAATGCTTCACTATCGTTTGATTGACGTACCAGTTGTGGAGGACGTCGTCGACGTGAACGATTGTTTGACCTTCTCCTCGCGAAAATCGGAAGTAATTCGGCGTTGGCGGATTGACGTTCCAGTTTAGGAGCACGTTTCGGGGAGTAACTTGACTTAACTCTGAAACGCGATCTATTTTTAGAATTGCAATTCATCTTTTTCTTTATATAACACTTAAATTCTTGAATTTAAGTGTAAATTTAATAAGCGGGATATTCATTTATGTAATTCCAAACATATTTAGTTGGAACAGAGGGTCCGAAAGCTGTCATACCACTTCCGATAGCCGAAGCTACAAATGTCGCTGAAGTAATAGAAGTGTAAGGAGTTGTAAACCCAGCATTTCCCGGCGAAACGGGATTCGAACCAGTTGCTAAATTAAGCCTGGTCATATTACTTAAACTATTCGCTTGGATTACTTGAGCTCCGCTAATCGTCCCCAGGCCTGAATTCCAAACACCTCCTATGTATAAATCAAGCGTATCTTGGTAATTATACTGCCCCGCTGCTGCCACTGACAACGCAGGGGCCGTAAAAACTAAATTTCCTTGTGTTTTAGCTGTATTGGTAAAATTAATTTCTACAAGTCTTCCGTAAAACACATCGTTCCCGGCAAAATTTATTTGAAGGATGGACACTCCCGGCACGGCTGCAGTGGTAGCAGTCCTAGGAAATTCAGCATCATTAATTGGGGTACCGGTGGTTAATGCCATATTAAAATCAACCGTCCATTTATTGAATTGTGAGTTTCCTACTAAATTTGAAGTAGGATTACTAACACCGTTGGGAAAAGGTACTAGCACTCGGTATGGATCAAGAGCTACATAAGGAGATAAGTTTGTAGAATTCGGGAAAACAACTACGGAGTCTGGAGCGCAAATTAAATCCGTGTCCGCACCAATGTTACCACTCGTCTTGATAATCACAGCAATTTTGTGATATTCTATTCCTGAAGTATTTGCGCCACTAGTTGTATAAACTCCTGGGTCTCCCCCATTAGGATCATGTGGGGCTGTGCGTAATCTAGTAACAGTGACTTTCATGCCAACCATTGCTTCATTTATCTGAGGTAATCGAACTTCACAAGCAAAGTTGCTAAGCCCGGCTCCAGAACTTCCAGATCCTGTACCAGCGTTAACACTTCCTCCAACGTCAATCATCAAATGTCTAATATTTCCATTGTTATACCAACCCCTTCCAGTAGCCGTTGCCGCGAGATTTCCTTGATACCCCCAATTATGATTCGTTCCTGTTATCGGCCACAAATAATTGGGTGGAGATTGCATTTCAAACGCGGCTGGACCACCCCATGACCTGGTGTTTGGATTAAGAGACGTGCCAGGGCCTACAGCAGCTGTAGGCATGTGATAATATACATTTTGTCGTACATTGTCGCAATACACGTTGCCACTACCACCGTATCCAACGGCACCCGCACCTCCTGCAATTTGATTTTTCCACGAAGTATTAACATTTAATCCTTGTATGCCTAAAGTTGTTCCCCACCCATATTGACCAAGTAATAAATTACTATCGGGTTGTGGGTTATTTGTATATGTAGATACGGGAGCCACAGCTGCCGTGCCCAAATACTCCGAGTTTGGTAAAATAGCTAATCCACTGTACATCACACCACCAATCCCACTACCTCTTGCACCGGCAAAACCTATACCGTTTGCTATAAAACCAAGTTTAGCTTGCGGAATACCTTGAAATTCTACGGTTTTAATTAAATTGTTGTTACCAGTTCTTCCAAAATTACTACTGGTAGAAAAGTCACTATCCAATAAAATTGCTTCATTTCCCGTAGTCAAAGAGTTAACTAATATTTCACCTCCATCTGCGTTGGCGGTTAGTTGAACTCCGTTGCTGCCGGCATTATTGTTTATATCCAATTTTCCTTCGTTTGTAAAAACATCGCTGTATAGTTTTGCCACCAAATTATTTCCACCAGCTAATCCATTTTGAATTTCTATATTACCAGGCGTAGTGTCTCTTCCTAGAGTTATACCTGGGGAAATAGTTCCAACCGACGCGCCGCCATTAATAAAAATTCCTTTACCGGCAACATCTCTAAAACTCATAATACTTCCATTTGCTGCTACATTTAAAATTTCAAAGTCAGCGCTTTGTCCTCGAATTACTCCCAGGGCTGAATTAATCTCTACGTTAGAATTAGTACCAAAAGTTCTTATCTGCACTGGGGTATTAATTCCCGCAGTGGAAATATCTATTTCAGAGCTGTCGCCCGTGGTTTTTAATCTTATTTCATTTGTGATAGCCGTGGTTTCTAGTAATAAGTCACCATTTGTTTCAATGGCTATAGTGGAAGTTCCAGCTCTTTCTAATTTTATTCTTCTGTTTGTAGCAATCAAATCAATATTTCCATTTGGACTTTCTAGTTGAATTTCACCGCTGTCTGACAATAATTTAATTCCTGCATTTTGAGTGGTTTCCATTTGAATAGCCGTTCCGCCGATAAAACCAACTGGATCATATTTTAAAAGTATAGCGGGGTTTATCCCTACGTAATTTGCTTCTCCTTTAATTGTATAAGTTCCTGTGGCGTCGGCAAAACTTCCTTGTAAAGTACCATTGGTATTGGATGTACCTGATACGCTAAATAAATTTGGAGCAACAGTTGTATCAAAAGTAAGATTAGCGGAAGCTGCGAAAACTCCACCACTGTTAAATTGAATTTCTTTGTTACCACCAGCGGCAACGGCTCCACCCCCGGTGTTTGTTAAGGAAAACCATGGACCAGCTGGCCCTTTCCAACCATAAAAATCGGTACCCGTTCCAGCCGGATCCCCGTAAACAATCGTGCCTTCTTCAGCAGCATATGAAGCTACCGCTGGACCCGCTGCAGGTCGCAGTAATAACCCCGATAAGGGTTTACTATCAATAACGTTACTAGAACTGTCAAAAACAAGTCTATTGGAAGGAACATCAACTGCTCCCTGCTCGACATAAATTGTTGGTTCATTTGTTAAATCACCCGCTCCATCGCTTAATTGCACTGCTCCAAGCGGTCCCGAAACAGTTATTGTTGGTCCTGGAGCAGGACCAGGAGCAGTAGTTACTGTTTGTAGTTCATCTGGTAATTTAAATGTACCTGAACTAGATAAATTATTAAACTGTTGGGTTATGTTAACTTGTCTAGTGCCATATCTTGATAAATTTAACGGTCTTGTGGTCATCTTTTTTGTTTAATAACTTAATTTCTTTAAAAATTAAGTGTGTTGAAAAAATTACTTCTCCGCGCGGTAAATATCCGCCAAGTGTGGGATTGGATTTTTGTGTCGAACGTACTTCTTTTTCTCCCCCTGAGCATTGGTATAGAAGAAATGATCTTTATTTGCTTTTCGCGCCTTGGCAGCAGCTAACAGAAAACCACTCGCCTTACGCTTCTTTTTCTTGCCACTCTTCTTTGCTGGCTTTTTCTTGGGGCTCTTCTTAGGACTCTTTTTCTTGGGGCTCTTCTTAGGACTCTTTTTCTTTGACTTTTTAGCGCTCTTTTTCTTTGGGCTCTTCTTGCTTTTCTTTGGGCTCTTTTTCTTACTCTTTTTCTTGCTTTTCTTAGCGCTCTTTTTCTTGCTTTTCTTGGCTGGCTTTTTCTTAGCGCTCTTTTTCTTGCTTTTCTTCATCTTTTTCTTTTTAGCGGCGGCAACTTGCTTTTTAAGCAATGCGGGACTCTTTGGTTTGCGAGTTTTCTTACCAGTAGTAAGACGGACACCCAGTTTCCTAGCTTCCTCCTTTAGTTTCTTGGGAACTTTGCTTTTACGAGAAGGCTTCTTGGACTTCTTGCGTTTCAATTTCTTTTTCATGGCATCCCTAAGGCATTTCTCAAATTGTTTTTTGGTATTTTTCTTGCGGCACTTTGCTAAGGCTGCTTGACAAGACTTAGACCTCGAGATACAAGGTCTGCGACGTCTTGATGCTTTTGCTGATTTTTTTGCAGGCATTTTTCTTTTGGGCAATATTTTATAAGAAAAGTTTTTGTAAACTAAACTTTTCTGTATTTCTTTTAATTTTTTCAATAAAATGCCAAATTATTGTAATCTTCACGGAAAAGGCGATTTATTTATTTTGGATATTTTCATCCATGTAACAATCCTGCTCTTGGTACTTTTTGCTTTGTTTTGGTTTGTGATTAGCCGTTTAGAAACTAACGAGATGAACAAACAGTTACAGAGCGCGATCAACGATAACTTACCAAAAGTGTACAAGCAAATTGATCAACAAGGAGAACTAACTACGTTGGTCAAAGGTATGAAAAACACAAAAACATTAGATGCAATGAAAAATATGTATTCTAAGCCAGATCCAGAAACAAAAGAATGGAATGACGCCCTTTGGCGAGATAATATTATCATCATAATATCTTTTGTTTTAGGTTTTCTGGCAATATGGGGAGTAATGGTATGGTCTTGTGGTAAATGTCCCCCAGTAGGTACTTTGCTATTAGAGAACATTATACTCTTTACCTTGGTAGGTGTTGTCGAGGGTTTGTTCTTTTATTTGATAGCTATGCATTATTCTCCTGTCATGCCGTCTTACATGACAAAAACAGTTGTAGAAAGTTTAGAAAAGAATTTGTCCGGTGTTCCAACAAGCTAATTTGTAATATTCATATAATCAACGGTATTATATGAATTCTGTTAAAAAAATACTATTTTTAAGAAACATGTCTTTGAACATTAAAAAAATACTAAAAGATTTTTGTAAAAAACAAAATCCAAATTTTTATGTTAAATTACCTTCAAGTTTAAAAAAAGAATTCGAAAAAGAGTATTTATCTAGACACTCTAAAGATATGGAGGAGCTCGCGGATAGCCTCGCGGTGTTACCGCGTGGAGGTGCGAGACGTGGTCGGGCGCGCCGCGCCCGTGTGCATGATATCTTATCAAAATTTGCCAATTTAAATGTGTTTGCCAAGGGTATTTTTCAAAAAATACAAGAGGACCTTTGTAGAGATAGTGATGAATGGTTGCCGCTACAGGATAGCGTCAAACCACACATCGAAAACAAACCAAAGTCACATCCCGCCGCTGATGAACTACGGGAAAAAATATTTCCACTGATGGAACAAATTTTTCAAGGATGGCTGAGCATAGAACAGCCAATTGGATCTTCTGATGACTTGCCAACTGCTCTGGGGAAATTGCTAAATATTGATTTGGGGGCCCATCCGTTGCTGTTAACAGATTTGTCCGCAAAAGCCGAAACATTACTTCCAGGGAGAGGGGCTCTCTCCTTGCAGATGCCTTTGCCGCCTTTGTTGCAAATGGGATTATCAGGCAAACCAATGATACCAGTTGCACTCCAAGAAACTTGGTTACAGATATTTTGTAATGCTTTTAGAATTAGTTTAGTTGTTTTTAGTTTACGAGCGAAGCGCATTCGAAAACCCGGGACGTACGATGACATTATTTCCAGAGAGCTCAGCTGTAAAATAATATCGCCAAATATAGAAATAGATACAACTAACATCCCGGTTTATTATCTTATGACAGCCTTTACTTCCTGGTATCCATTGATTCCTCCAACAGGGGTAGTTTTAAAAGACGAAGATGGTATTTTATTAAATGTAAGCGATAAATTAATTGATAGTATGTATACTGCGGACTCTTTAAAAAATGCTAGTTCACATATACAAGACTTAGATTTTCGGCCTTTTGGATTTGTCGGTGAATTTTTTGATACAACTTTCACGTCTTCTTTGGAATACGCTGAGGCTTTTTGCGACGCGTGGAATGGTAATAATCTAAAACTTGCAAAAATGTTGGGAGAATCTAGGATCGGACAGTCTCCTGGTGACGGTGGTGAAAAAGATGACAAAGACGAAGAGGACTGCGACGATATTGATGTATTAACAGAAAATTTGGTAAAGAAATGTTGTGTAAATAGCAAAGATCCAAATAGTACAGAATCATTGATGATCGACAACGAACAAAGAAAAGAAGGATTAAAATATTCATACCTTATTTCGTACGTTTTGGAGCATAACGGGGAAAAATATATTAATTGCTTTAATTTAATTTACCTCAGGTGGGCTTTGAGCACGGCAAAGAAAAACAAAGAACCTTTGCAGGTTATTTTAACGAAAAACAGAGGAGATCAGGACCAGACTTACATTTCTACAAGAGTAACTTTGTCTGAAGCCCAAATACAAAAAGCCCAATCTCAGTGGGAAAGCCTTATACAAACCGATAAAGAAAATTTGAGTAAATACGTCCAAGCCCAATACGGAAAAGAAGATGAGGCTTTTACAAACTTAAGTTCGTGGTGGTATCTGGAACAAGAAAAGTCTCCTTATGTAAAAATAGTTTCGCAATCTACTCCTTATCCAGATTTTTTGGCTGTTCATATAATATCAGATGATGGCTACAAAAAATTACTCGATGACGTAAAGAAAGCAGCAACAGATGACGGACATGTCGCGGCAGATGTCATTAAAGATCTAGAGCGTGGAATTCATGATACACAGGAGCGACGTAGGTTTTTGGGTAAAAAATCTTTATATCAGTGGATTGTGGATGCGTCTAAATGGACCATTTCTTTTCCCTCAACCAGAATTTTACAGTCTTATCCAGCTATGGGTGGATTTAAGTATGTAGGTGTTAATAACAATATACTAAGTAACGGATTAGATTATAGCCCATATCAATTACTGCAAACAATAAATGAAAAATTCGAGAAAAATTTGTTGTTGAAAAAAGTCGACGACGAGTGGATATTAGATTTACGTTGGCCAAAACCTGAAACAAAAAATACAAATGCTGCTCAAATACAAGGATTGCAAAGAATGCTTGAAACCGCGTCTGGACCCGTGAAAGCTGCTTTAGAAAAGCGTCTCGAGGGTTTACAAAGTAGTGGAAAAATAACAAAAAACAATAGTTTGGCTGCATTTAATGAAATTTGCAATGTTTCGTTACCAGAGGATATGAGGGGGATGGATCTACAGACGATCGTTGATTTAATGTGTCAAGGAATTAACCCTATAGGGAATGCCAACAATGTTATTTTTGATTATTCTATTTGGCAGTCATTATATAGTGCCATGGTTTTCAGCTTGCGAGTAGCCGAAAACACATTAACTGAAGAAGAAGGTTTTAATATGGTAAATGTCCACCAAGTTTTGGCGGAGGAAGCAGAGGACGGTCAATATGAAGGCGACGAGCCGGAGGAAATGGTTCCCCGATCCTTAGTAAGGCTAATAAACGAGTCTGTGACACAGGCAGAGGCTTTTATCGAAGCCGCAAAGTTAAACCCAAATATAGATGAATATATGAATAATTATTGTTATTTCATACTCTATAGCATATTAGCTCAAGCAATAACAAATATCAATTAATGTGAAAATTATTACAAAACTTATAGAAATATTATTCATTACCAAAATGAATAATAAGTTATTAGAACTCGTAATGATCGTCAAAGACTCCGGCGAAGATATCATTCCAATGCTCAAGGCCGCCAAACCGCATATAGATCATTGGACCATTTTAGACACCGGATCTAGTGACGATACAATGAAAATAATTACCACAGAATTATCTGACGTGCCAGGTAAATTAATCGATGGTGTAAAGGAATATGGCGCCGAAAATGCTTTTGTGGATTTTTCTACGGCTCGTAACAGAGTTTTAACTGCTGCTGGTAACACTTGCACATTTTCTATCATGCTTGATGATACCTACGTGTTACAAGATGGCAAGAAATTGCGTAAAAAACTACGAAAAGCAAAAAAGCAAAGTTATAGCGGCTACAACATCACAATCGTAGATGAAATGCAAAGTTATCAATCGTTTAGAATATTTAAAACTTCTGACAATGTTAGATACAGGTATAAAATTCACGAAATAGCGGTCGCTCCGGAGGGGACAAATTTTCGTAACACCACTCTTTGCACAGTGTTTGATCAGTCCTCTCCATATATGCAACGTCGTTCTCAAGCACGTTTGTTAAAGGATGTGGAACTAATGAACGAGGAATTGTCAAAAAACCCACAAGATCGCAGAATCAGACTGCATTTAGCCAGAACACTTGCTACAAGCGTGCTGCATGATGACGAAAGCAAGAAAACTATGTGCAAAGAGCAATTACAAATATTAATCGCCGATGATATTCGAGATTCATGGGATTACGAAGCTAGAATGCTTCTCGTAACGCTTGACATGGACGCAAGCAATTGTAGCCCCGAGTTATTGAATGATCTAAAGATAATTCACGAGCACTATCCACATTCGGAAGAGGTGTGCTACATGATAGCAGTGCATTACAGATCTCGAGAGTTTAAACGCAAGGCGTTTGAATGGATTGTTAAAGCAGCTGACATCGAACCAAAGTTAGGGGAGGAATTTTGCAGAAATAGTGTAAACGTCAGAGTACTTAGATATGAAATCCCTTATTTGTTTGCAGATTTGGCCATTCAAACTCATCATTTGGACGCGGCCGAGAAAACCTTGAAAAAGTTTGCACCGATTAATAACGATACTCGTTTAATTAACATGGTTTACGCCATTTCTAACATTCCACAGCCTCCTGGAAAAACGTTAAACGGTCCTATCGTTGTAATTCATGCGACTAATAGTGTAAAAGGTTGGTCACATGATAATCTCAAGGGGGTCGGAGCCAGTCGTGGTAGTGGCAGTGAAGTCATGGCTATTAATCTTGCAGAGGCACTGGCTAGGCGAAGATACCGTGTTTTTATCTTTGGAGATTTCAAAGGCACACATAACGATCAAGAATATAATACAGAATGCGTTCATAAAGGAGTGCAGTACATGGATCACTCACAGTATTTTGATTTTTTGTTAGAATTTCAGGTCGATGCATTGATCGTTAGTCGGGACGTGTCAAATTTGGTATACTTAAATAACGTTAAAAAAGCTTATTTGTGGGTACATGATGTGTTGCCTAACAATAGTGTAATTAAAGGTATGACCATTCAGTATCATCAAACAACCTTTAAAAAAGTGCTGTGTTTATGCGACTGGCATAAGCAGCAAGTACAAAAACGATTAGGCATCCCAGATGGACGAATGGCTGTTACACGAAATGCAATTTTACCTCATCGTTTCGCTCGGCAACCTCGTAAAATTCCTCATAGGTATATTTACACTTCTTCCGCAGATCGTGGTCTGGACAACTTGTTAAATTTAATTCCACATGTAAAAAGCAAGTTTCCCGAAACCACTTTGGAAATTTTTACAAGTATTAGTAATACCGCCAAGGGAGATGCTCAAGCTTTACTGGCAAAAATAAACTCACTAGATTATGTAACTTTGCATAGTCGTGTCAGTCAAGCCGAATTAGCACATGAATTGTTGATCTCAGATGTTTGGTTTTACCCAACCGCTTTTACAGAAACTTACTGCATTGCTGCCTTAGAAGCTCAGGCAGCTGGTTTGCTTTGTGTTTGCACTGATGTAGCCGCGCTAAAAGAAATTGTAGCTGATCGAGGAGTGTTGATATCTGGAAGTGGTAACGATCCAGCTGTGCAGCAACAATTGCTAGATGGTTTGTTTGCAACTTTAAGCAATCCGCAGCTCAAAAATAGTTATCAAGAAAAAGCACGCAAATGGGCTGCCACTCAAGGTTTCGACGAACTTGCGGAAGAGTGGGAAAGTAATCTTTTTTGTTTGTAGCTTGTCGAAAATAACATTTAAATGCAATGCAATTAAATGTAAATGTCAGAAACAATTATAGCTGGAGTCGTAGGCGCTGCTATCACAGGAGCTTGCGGAATTTCATTGTTTTTAGTTAAAAAACTAGTTAATTGCTTGTGTCCTGGAAGATGTCAAATAAATTGTCATTGCGGATTTCCAATGCCTCAAAACGCCCCAATTAGAACATTAAATGTTAAATACGAAGAACCAAAAAACGATGCACAAAACGGTAAAAGATCTGCGCACATGTGGAATATTAAAATTTCACAAGATCTTCACGAAACCGAAAAACGAGTACATCTTTTCAAAGAAATTAAAAATGTTCCAGATTCAGGTCATCATTATTTTAGAATTAATTTAACAAACATATCTCATCAAGAACGAGCTTATATTTTTGTTAGAAGATTTACCGGTCCCGCCAACGATTGGACTTTTTCCAAAACTCATGGTAATTTTCGACAAGAAGCTTTTGAAGGGTTAAATAAGATTTATTTACCATCTTTGATAAACGAAGGAGATATAACAAAAGAACAAGTTGGAATTATGTTTTTAGGCAAGGGGGGAGAAACAGTAACTTCTACTGTTTCGGAAGCATATTATGGAGAATTTCCAACTTCGTTGTATTCTTTGTTTTGTAAAAAATGCACATGTTTATACAGATGCTTTGAATCTAAAAACACATCGACAGAAAAAGAAGAATACTAATTTTTTTCCAAGAGAAATAAATGTCCGGAGTTAACAATAATTTGTACGGGGGAGCCCCCGAGGCAGGAATTTCAATAGACACATCTCATAAATTTAATTTAAATGACCCGTTAACAGTGAGTCACACCGCTATTAGGGGTCAGAGTAATGTCGATCCAAATATCCAATTTTCCAGTGCTACTGGAGCCGTAAATTACACCAAAAGTGGAAACAATATATCTGACCCATTGTATCCACCAAAACTAAAAAATTTTAATGTGGGTGGTATGATACCTCGAGATTTAACGAATAACAGACAAGTTCTTTTATACACAAATACATCATATCCAGCAGCAAATCCAGCACCCAGTACTGGAGGAGTTTACGCTATTCCTTCGTATCTGGGAGCCCCTGGAGCTCCCGCTGTCGAAGTGGCTTTAACAAACAATCAATTTGGTGTAGGTATTCCACGAGGTGGAATTTCACCGGCGGTCGACAATTCATTACGCAGTTACGATCAAATAAGACCGACATCCGGGAGTTTGATATTATCTGCTTATAATGGAAATCCGACTGTTTATGATCCAAATGTCGCATATAATTTAACAGCAAGTACCATGCATCAAGGAGGTCCCGCTGAAAACTACGCTGTTGGCAAAGGTAGACAAAATACCAAAACAGCAGAAGCTATTAGTGGTAATATCGGCAAAAGTATTAATACTGGTAAAAATTTAGGAAACTGGGCGTTATTAAATGATGGCAACACCACAAAACTTAACTTAAATGACAATCCACAAAGTACCATGGCCGGTTTGAGCCCGTTGAAAACTCCACCGGGGACAGTCGCAATAGTTCCAGCTTCTTATATTGTCACTGCCGACGGTATTCCAAACAACAACGTTTCAGCTGGGATTATTTCTGGGGCAAAAACAACGATCACCACCTTAGCAAGACCAGTTGCGGTTGGTTTTGTGGCGTTAGCAACATCTTTTAAAGAAGGTGTTGTTTATCCTGTGAG
>MDTD01071278.1_pt1 | contig 12248 bp, 9 predicted proteins | sample 811221 | NCBI WGS metagenome assembly MDTD01 (sample SAMN05326646, study PRJNA326480) | marine metagenome | isolation source: seawater | place: Pacific Ocean: South West | collected 2011 | reverse complement strand
GGCCAAAGCGCATTATCTCAGTGGAAAATGGGTGGACTACAAGAACTACCGCACATGGAGATAATAAAACCAATCACGAAGTTTGCATCTACAGTTATGTCAACAGAACGAGTTGCTGATATGGTAACAATGGCAGCTAGAGAGTGCTTCAATGGAGCATGTGGTCCTTCTTACCTTGAAATACCCCGAGATGTGCTAGACAGAGAAGTCCCTATAGACAAAGTAAAGATCCCGAAAAAAGATAAATATAGAGCCTCGGTAAAATCACAAGCGGACCCTTCATCAGTTAGCGGCGTAGTTGAGATTTTAAGAAAATCAGAGAGACCTGCAATCCTTTTTGGACAACAGGTTTGGCAAAGTAGGAGTCACATTGAAGCGAATAAATTTATAGAAAATTTAAAAATACCTGCATACACAAATGGTGCAAGCCGAGGAATGATCAGTGGAAGTAGTAGATACTCATTTGATAGGACTAGGGGGGATGCATTCAAGGAAGCGGATGTTATAATAATCGTTGGGACTCCATTTGATTTCAGAATGGGTTATGGGTCAAGAATATCGCCGGATACGAAGATAATCCAAATAGATCAAGATTATTCAAATGTAGGAAAAAATAGAGATATTGACTTCGGACTTGTGGGCCATCCAGGTTCTATTCTATCACAAATTATAGACTCCATGCCACAAGCTTACGACTTAGAAATTGATGAAAGCAGGGTTAAATGGATAGAATTTCTATCTGGTAAGGAGGATGAAAAGTATAAGAAGCTCTTACCAACATTCAAATCCGAAAGTACACCAATTCATCCATATAGAGTTGCTTATGAAATAAATGAGTTTCTTGATGATGATACAATTTTTATTGGCGATGGCGGCGATGTTGTTACTATATCAGCGCAAGCAGTAAGACCAAAAAACCCCGGCCAATGGATGGATCCAGGTGCACTTGGTAGTCTTGGTGTTGGAACAGGTTTCGCATTTGCTGCAAAACTTGCAAATCCTCAAAAGGAGGTACTCTGCTATTATGGAGATGGTTCTTTTGGGATGACGGCCTTTGACATTGAAACTGCTGATAGATTTGGTATGCCATTTATCGCTGTAATTGGAAATAATTCAGCAATGAATCAAATTAGATATGGGCAACTAGCAAAGTATGGTCAGCAAAAAGGCAATATTGCTAATAAACTTGGTGATATGAAGTTCTCAGATTTTCCAAAAATGTGGGGGGCACATGGTATTGAAGTTCGTGAACCAAATGAAATTAGTTCTGCCCTCAATAAAGCGAGAGAACTTATAAGCAAAACCAAGAAATCTGTTGTCATCAATGTATGGGTTGATCCGAATGAGTATGCGCCAGGTACAAAAGCACAGACAATGTATAAATAGGAAACATCAATATGGAAGCATTAAAAGGTATAACAATACTCGATTTCACACATGTACAATCAGGTCCAACGTGCACGCAACTTCTTGCTTGGTTTGGTGCTAACGTAATTAAGATTGAACGACCGGGTGGAGGCGATATTACCCGCTCGCAGTTGCGTGATAAAGACGGTGTAGACTCATTGTATTTTACAATGCTTAATCATAATAAAAAATCTATCACTCTAAATGTCAAAGACGATAAGGGTAAAAAAATATTAGATGATTTAATATTGAAATGTGATGTATTCGTTGAGAATTTTGCTCCCGGTACATTAGATCGAATGGGTTATGGTTGGGAATATATACACAAATTAAATCCAAGAATTATTCTTGCTTCTGTAAAGGGATTTGGACCTGGACCATACGAAGATTGCAAGGTCTATGAAAATATTGCTCAATGCGCCGGGGGAGCTGCATCAACTACTGGTTTTCTGGGTGGTCCGCCTCTTGTTACAGGTGCTCAAATAGGTGATTCTGGAACAGGTTTACACCTCGCATTGGGAATTGTAACGGCTCTTTTTCATCGAGAAAGATCAGGTCTTGGTCAGAAGGTTGATGTCGCGATGCAAGATGGGGTTGTAAATCTATGTCGCGTAAAATTAAGAGATTATCAGAGGTTATCTAATGGTCCACTGTCTGAATATAGCCAATTCGGTCAAGGGATACCATTTACTGGTACGACGCCACGCGCAGGAAACGACTCTGGAGGTGGGCAGCCTGGTTGGATTCTCAAATGCAAGGGTTGGGAGAACGATCCGGACTCTTATGTATACTTCATCACACAAGCACCTGTTTGGGACAAAATTTGCAATGTTATTGGGAAAGAAGATTGGGTCAATGATCCAGGATACTCTACTCCGAAAGCGAGGTTGGATAAATTATCACACATATTTGATACGATAGAAGAGTGGACAATGACAAAGACAAAATTTGAGGTCGTGTCCATTTGTGACCCACTTGGCATTCCGTGTGGACCAATATTATCAATGAAAGAGATAGCTCATGACGAATCTTTGAGGCGGAGTGGAACTGTTGTTGAAGTTGATCATCCTGAAAGAGGTAAATATATAACTGTTGGCTGTCCTATTAAATTGTCAAACTCTAAACCGGATATACAAAGGTCACCCTTGTTAGGTGAGCATAATGAAGAAATTTTGAGAAATTTTCTTAATTATAGCGATGAAGAGCTAGATGAAATTAATAATACTGAAGCGATGAAGTAGAGTTTTATAATGCGAATTGTAGTACATGGGCAGCAGGCATTCGGCAGTGCAGTATTGGAGCGACTAATATCAAATAAAGAGGATATTGTGTCGGTATGTGCCGCACCAAATAAAAAAAATGGATATATAGATCCGTTAGTTGAAACAGCAAACGCATACAATATTCCAGTTCATCAACCGACAAGTTGGAAGACAGATGAAGCATATCAGCTAATGGAGTCTTTTGATGCAGATTTATGCGTCATGGCGTATGTAACCCTGATCGTTCCTAGCGCGATTTTAAATATACCTCGTATGGGATCTATTCAATATCACCCATCGCTACTTCCAATGCACCGAGGTCCCTCTTCAATAAATTGGCCAATATCTATTGGATCAAAAAAAACAGGGATAACCATATTTTGGCCTGATGATGGTCTCGATACTGGACCTATATTATTACAAAAAGAATGTATCATCGATGAAAATGAAACTTTAGGTGGTCTGTATTTTAATAAATTATTTCCTATGGGTGTTCAGGCTCTAGAGGAGTCAATTCAATTAATTAAAGATGGTCATGCACCTAAGATTAATCAAAATCTTGATGATGGGTCATATGAAAGCTGGTTTGGTAAAGAGCAATCAAAAATTGACTGGTCAAATCACGCAAATGAAATTCATGCTCTTATTCGAGCGAGTGATCCTCAGCCTGGTGCTTGGACTATTCATAATGGTAACGAAATAATGTTGTACGATGTAAAAATAATTAATGACCTTCAAAATATACCAGGTAGTATCTGTGATATTAATGAAGAAGATGGAATACAAATAAGCACAGGTCATGGTACAGTATCTATTCAGAAATTTCGATATAATGGGAAAAAGATGAGCGCAATGGAATACGCAAAAATGAGTGAGATGACTGTCGGCGATATTTTAGGAAATTAAAAATAAATATAAATTAAAAAAGAGATTACGAGAATGACAACAGATATAGAAATTGCAAGAGCTGCCAAACCACAAAACATTAATAAGATAGCAGAAAAGCTTGGATTAGGTGAAAACGACATCCAAACATATGGCGGGCTAAAGGCAAAAGTCTCATTTGACTTCATTAATAACTTAAAAAGTAAGAAAAATGGGAAACTTATTCTTGTCACTGCCATTACGCCAACACCGGCTGGTGAAGGTAAAACAACAACGACTGTCGGGCTCGGTGATGGCCTTAATAAACTTGGAAAAAAAGCAACAATTTGTATTCGCGAACCATCCTTGGGGCCATGCTTTGGAATGAAAGGTGGTGCGGCGGGCGGAGGCTATTCGCAAGTTATTCCTATGGAAGATATAAATCTCCACTTCACAGGAGACTTTCATGCTATTGGAATTGCACATAATCTTCTCTGCGCAATGGTTGATAACCATATTTACTGGGGTAATGCACTCAACATTGACACACGTAGAATAGCAATCCGTAGAGTGCTTGATATGAATGAGAGGTCGCTCCGAGAAATAGTTTCCTCGCTTGGGGGTGTTTCAAATGGCTACCCGAGATCAGATGGTTTTGACATTACAGTTGCTTCAGAGGTAATGGCAATATTTTGTCTGTCCAGCAGCTTAGAAGAGCTAACAGAAAAACTTGGTAAGATCGTAGTCGCGTATACAAGGGACAAGGAGCCAATAACAGCCGAGCAAATTGGTGCAAATAAAGCAATGGCTGTTTTATTAAAAGATGCTCTAATGCCAAACCTAGTTCAGACCTTAGAAAATAATCCAGCATTTGTACATGGAGGACCCTTTGCAAATATAGCACATGGATGCAATTCAATCATATCAACAAACTTAGCACTGAAATTATCTGATTTTGTAATTACTGAAGCTGGCTTTGGTGCAGACTTAGGAGCTGAAAAGTTTTTTGATATAAAATGCCGCTATCTCACTGAGAAACCATCCGTTGCAGTTGTAGTTGCGACAGTGAGAGCTCTTAAAATGCATGGCGGGGTAAAGGTTGATCAATTAAAAGAAGAGAATATTGGTGCCGTCTTGACCGGTTCTGCTAACTTAATAAGACATTTGGAGAATATATCAAAATTTGGTGTGCCGACTGTCGTGTGCATAAATAGATTCATAAATGATACTGACAGTGAGATAGGCGCAATAATCGAAGCAATAGATAAGAGTGGAATTAATAGTAAAGTGATATTATCTAACCACTGGGCTGAGGGTGGCAATGGTATTACAAATCTTGCGAGTGAAGTCATAAATATATGTGAGAATATTGACTTAGATTTTATGCATTTATATGAATTAGATGATGGAATTGAGCTTAAAATAAATAAAATTGCACGGGAAATATATCGCGCAAAAGACGTTGTCTTGAGCAAAAAAGTTAAAACTCAAATTAATGATTTAGAAAAGAACGGTTTTAGTGATCTTCCGATTTGTATGGCAAAGACGCAGTATTCATTCTCAACAGATCCAACTTTAAAAAATGCTCCCATAGATCATGATATTGAAATAAGAGAGCTCAGGTTGTCAGCTGGCGCAGGTTTTATCGTTGCTATAGCTGGCGATATCATGACAATGCCTGGATTGCCGAGAAAGCCATCTGCAGAAAATATTTATTTAGACGAAGATGGCAATATTGAAGGCTTATTCTAGATAATAGGACAGATAATATGAAAAAAATATGTGTGTTAGGTGGAGGGGCTATTGGCTCTTGTGTTTCGGCATCACTCACTGATGCTGGATTAGATGTTTTATTAGTTGATCAATGGGCAGATCATATTAATAAAATTAGATCAGATGGACTTACCATAACTACTAAAGAAGGGGAAAAAAATACAAAGGTATCTGCATATCATATGAGTGATTTAGCAAAGTTACAGCCCCAATTCGATTTTGTATTCATGGCTGTTAAGGCATATGATACCCAATGGGTATCAAAGTTCGCTTCAGTATATTTAAAAGATAAAGGTGTTTTTGTTGGCTTACAAAATGCATATAATGACGATTTAAATGCGGATATGGTTGGTAAAGAAAATGTAATTGGTGCTGTCGTTGAGTTAAGTTGTGAAATATTTAACCCTGGATTTGTACAGAGGAACACAGTTCCATCTGGGACTTGGTTTGCTGTTGGGGAGTTAAATGGAGAAATTACTCCAAGACTTAAAGAGGTCCAGAATATTATGTTAAATGTTGGCAAATGTGATCTAACTGACAATATTTATGGGGCAAAATGGACCAAGCTAATTGCGAATTCAATGACATGCCCATTTTCATCTTTGAATTTGAAAAATTGGGAAGCGGTAAAATTGCCTGGAATGTTTGATTTCTCGGTCGGGGTTGGTAGAGAATCTTTCAAGGTTGGAAAAGCACTAGGCTACATGATTGAACCACTTTTTGGTCTGACAAATGAGGATATCGGGAATGCTGGTGAAGATGCTGCTGAACTTGTTATGAAAAAAATGGTTAAAGATGTTGGTCCCAATGCAAGGACACATGCAGCTCAAGACCATGTTAAAGGACGGAGAAGCGAGATTGAGTTTATTAACGGCAGAGTTTCAAGTGAGGGGCGGAAACTAGGCATTTCAACGCCATATAATGATGCTGTTGTAGAAATCGCTAAAATGACACACAGAGGTGAAATAGATTTAGATCCGTCAAACACTAATATTTTATTTAAAAAACTAGAAGAGCTTATTAAAGAATAGCTATCTCTCAAAATCTGATTTCTCGTCAAATGGTAAGTTATTAAAATATCTTCTAACACAGTCCAGAGCCATTTCGACACTTCCGAGCGTTATTCTGTGCTCGTCACCAATAAACTTACCGACTCTTGATTTTGTATCACTTTCTGAAGACATTGTAATATAGGTGTCGGCTTCATTTTCCGCTTGGTAATCTATCATTACCGAGAGGGAGTAATCAGTCATGTAGGACTCTCTAACTTTTGATGCAATTTCCTCATTGAGTTCAATTGAGGGCTTATTTTTTGAGAGCTTGAATTTATCTACGAGAGAACCCAAATTATTTGAGCTAATGGAAAATTTGAGCTGATCGCCCTTCTTATCAATTGTAGAAATTCTCTTACCTATATTACCCCATGTAAGATATTCACAGATAGATATTGTTTGATTAATTTTTTGGAGTAATTCGAAGATTGATCCTTCCAGCGTGTTTTTGTCCTCTGCAAATATATAATTTCCAAGAGTCTTTCTCACTTCATCTTCAACAGGTTTGAGGTTTTTCTCAATTTGACTTAAAGATTTCCCCTTGATTGATAGTTTTGTTTCAAGCTGGGGAAAATGAGCTTGAAAACCAAGTTTTACAATTTTATCTGGAGATAAATCAACGACGTCCTTCAAAAGAGTGTCTGCTCTCGACTCTCCAATACCATATGAATGGAAGGTTTTTAGTTTTGTTACTATATTTTCACCCGATAACTCCAATAGTCTTGGAATGATCTCATCTTGTAGCATAAGAAAAAGCTCTCTTGGAACACCTGGGGTGAAGAAAAAACGAGCCTTTTTAATATTTACTGCAAAGCCACATGCAGTACCAATTGGGTTATTAATTAATTCAGAAGTTTTAGGTAGCATAGCTTGTTTTTTATTATTCTCAGTCATTACTCGGCCTCTCTTGATGAAAAATTTTTCCATAATCTGAAGCCATTCCTGTCTCAGTTCCAGCTCATTCCCCGATGCGATAGCAGCAACTTCCTGAGATAGGTCATCAACGGTAGGTCCAAGTCCACCATTAACAATCACCGCATCAGCCCTTTCAGATGCTAATTGAAATGATTTTAGTAAGTCTTCTCTGTTATCTCCAACAGTAGTTCCCCAAATAACATCCAGGCCCGCCTCTTCAAGCTTTCCACTCATATATGCAAAATTAGAATTAATGATTTTACCACTAAGTACCTCGTCACCGGTGCATATAATTTCTATTTTCATAATTTTTACGTCCTTCCACTATCTAATTTTAGGTACCTAAAACCAATGAGATACCAAAATAATACCATAATTTGGATAGCTAATATTATCACAAAACTTACATTATATGCCATTGGGTTATATGTTATTCCATTAATAAGCGGGAATAAATCTATTACAACGCCTACAAGCCATTGAATAAAAAATGCGATTACAAAAGTACCAAGGTTGACAATAGTATTTGCTCGTGATGACAAAGACATTCCAAATTTCGCTGTTACCCAAGGATAAGATAGAATACCCCCCTGACCAGTCATAGCAAAAATAATCCAAAAGTAGGCCCCAATATTTGGAGAAAAAAAGATAATTGGTATTAGAGAAAATATATGAATGATTAAAATTATTGTAAGAATTTTTAGAATACCAACATTAAATTTACCAAGTATTTTAGCTGTTAAACCACTCAAGAAAATACCGGATATTGCAGCTATTGCATTTATGGTTAATCCAGTTGCAACATCATCTCGACTATAATAAGCCACATTGCTGAACCAAGGTCCAGCCCATAATGTTAACAAGGCAATATGTGAACCACCTGTAATCCAAACCAAAGGACCTAAGCGCCATATGGATGGATCGCGTAAAACTATTTTTAGATCTCGCAATCGATCAATTACAGGTTTTGAGTTATCTGTGTATCCCTGCTTTGGAATTAGGATATATGTTAAAAAAACGACAATAAAGATTAAGATAATAAATACTCCATAGGTTCCTCTCCAAGTGAAGAAATTTAGTAAGTATTCAGTGGGCCAGCTTGTGACGAGTAATCCGACTTGACCCGCGCTCATGATTATTCCATTTCCAAGCGCTGCATTTTCAGGTTTTAAATACATGCTAACGGCTCGAAATCCACTCATTAACGATCCTGAGAAACCAACCCCTATCATTAATCTGGCAAATGTCATTACATAGATATTTGAGCTCAATGCAAAAACAATACAACCAACTGCAGCAAGCAGTAGAAGGGTAATCTGTACTTTTTTTGGGCCATGACTATCCAAATAAACACCGAGCGGTATTTGTGCGAGCGCATGAGCTATTAACAATGTTGATGTTAGGAAACCTAACGAGGAAGCCGTGAGATTAATATCAGCAATTAAATTTGGAGCAAGTATCCCATTAATTGACCGAAATATTATAGCAAGTAGATATCCAAGTATGAATATTGTGATTATTAATACAGATTGTTTCATAAAGTTTTGATGACTAGTTATCTAATATGATCACGCTATCTTATATCCTATTGCTCATCAATAGGATTTATTATTGAGGCCATAACGTCATTCAGATGTACCGTACCAATGTATTTTTTCTTTGAATTTAGGACATCAACTTCGTTGATATTGCTTGAAATCATGATTCGCACAGCTTCTTCAAGCTTTGTTTCTTTTTTGATAGTAATTTTTGAAAATGTATCTTTCGAGAGCTTTTTCATAACTTTTTCACATTCGATTACCTTACCTCTATTCACTTGGGCTGTAAAATTTGATATGTAAGAGTCATGAGGATTTAAAATGATATCCTGACCTGTACCTGATTGTATTATCTTTCCATCTCTAAGTATTGCGATATTATCTCCTAACTTAAGTGCTTCGTCTAAATCATGGGTTATGAAGACTATTGTTTTCTTTAACTCCTTTTGAAGTGTAATTAGCATATCTTGCATTTCAATTCTTATGAGAGGATCTAGTGCTGAAAAGGGCTCATCCATTAATAATATGGGCGCATCGTTTGCCAGAGCGCGTGCAATACCAACCCGTTGCTGCATACCACCCGAAAGTTGATTTGGGTGATAATTTTCAAACCCATCAAGCCCAACCTTATCAATCCAATATTTTGCTGTATTCTCAAGTTCAGGACTCTTTACGCCCCTAATTTGGAGACCAAAGTATGTATTTGATAGAACAGTTCGATGGGGTAGAAGCGCAAATTTTTGAAATACCATTGCAAAATTTTCGCGTCTGAAGTTGATTAAATCCTTTTTATTCAATTCAGTAACACTAATGTTATTTACAATTATCTCTCCCGATGTTGGTCTAATAAGTTGATTAAGGTGTCTTATCAATGTTGATTTTCCGGATCCCGAGAGTCCCATAAAGACTTGGATTTTATTTTTTGGTATATCTATATTGATGTTCTGTAGTCCAATGACGTGGCTATAGTCATTTTGAAGTTCATTCTTATCAATATCATTTTTTACAAGTTCGATAACACTATCAGGATTTTCACCAAATACTTTAGAGACATTCTTTAGTCTGATGTATGGTTTATTTATCATCTGCAGTACCATGACTTTCTTGTATTCTTTTCCCGTAGGCTTGACTAATTCGATCAAAAACAATTGCAATACCAACGATTGCAAAACCATTAAATATACCAAGCGTAAAGTACTGATTCTGAATTGCTAGCAACACTGGTTGACCGAGACCGGTTACCCCAATCATTGATGCAATTACTACCATTGATAATGCAAGCATTATTGTTTGATTTATTCCTGCCATTATTGTTGGTAGTGCAAGCGGTATTTGTATGTATATTAGTTTTTGGGAATTTGATGCACCGTATGAGTCAGCAGCTTCGATAACAGCTTGGTTTACCAGTCTAATACCCAAATTTGTCAGTCTGATCATTGGCGGTATTGAATAAACAACAACAGCGATGAGCCCGGGAATTTTACCAATTCCTAATAGCATTACAACTGGTATCAAGTAAACAAAACTAGGCATAGTCTGCATAACATCTAAAACAGGGTTCATGGCTCTTTGAAAGTGGTTTGACTTTGCCATCAATACTCCAATGGGAATTCCAATAACAATCGCTAAAAAAGCTGCAACAAATGTTATGGATATTGTTTTCATAGTATTTTCCCACATATCAAAGTAGCCGATGAGTGCTAGGATAATTATTACAGACAGAACAATTTTTATGTTTTTTGAGCCTAACCAAGCAATTATTGCGATTATGGCCATTATGATCGGCCAAGGTGTGTTTATGAGAAACTGCTCCGACTCTATTAATAGAAACCTAATCGGATCAAAGAATGACTCAATATTATCACCATAATTTCGTGAAAAATTTAAAAAACTTGAATCTATTGTCTTTTTTAGAGATCTAAGTGTCTCAGTGTCTATTGATGGAAATTCGGTAAGTATTGACATGCGTTCGCAATCTATATCCTAGGAGAGAGAGCGTCTCTCCTAGGATAAGTAATGAATGTTATAGAGCTTCGAGGACCCTATTCTTTACGGCTTCTGAGACCCAAGCAGACCAATCATCTTGATTGTTTTCAAGATAATAGATTGCTCCTTCTTCACCTGTTGCTTGGTTATCTGCCATCCATGCCAACAAACTATTCATTGTTGCATTATCAAAGTCTCTTGTTGAGATATAATCCATTGCAACGGAGGCTTCTTCAGAAAAATTGCTTGTTACGACAGTTTCAACTGCTGAAAATGCCCAAGCATTTGGTTTTGGGTTTGCGCAATCTGCAACACCTGTGCAGTTTGCCCATTCTTCACCGTCATGTTCTACATTTGGCTCTAGCATATACATAGGTAGCTTTCCAAGTATGGCAGTTGGTGCCCAATAGTAAGTTAGTAAGTTTGTGCCATCATTTACAGCCTTACTTATTAGCGCGTCCAATCCAGCTGATGAGCCTGGATCTATGAGATCCCAGCCTTTTGCATCCATATCATAAGCGTTGTATAGATTCTGATTTATATATTGGCAGGCCCACCCTGCAGGACAACCAACTAAAGCACCCCTTTCAGGATTTTCTGGATTTGGAAATAAATCAGGTCTGGCAATCACATCTTCCCATGTTTTGAGCTCAGGATTTGCAGCTAATGTTGCTTCTGGAATGAACCAACCTTCTTCACCACCTTGTGAGAAAACATTTCCAACTGAAATTAATCTTCCTTCTTCTTTTGCGGCATCAAGTGGAGCTCTTAGTGAGTTTGACCAAAGCTCTGGTGCAACGTCTGGTTCACCTTTTTCATTCATTGATGTGAATGTTGGCACAGTATCTCCTGGCACCAGTTCAACATTACATTCATATCCATGTGTTAGAATTATTCTATCGATTTCGGCAATAGCTTGCGCTGATGACCAATTCATATTCGCTATAGTAACAGATCCACAGTCTGCGAGTTTTGTATCCTCTTTTACTGCATTATTGAGGATAATCCCGCCTGCGATTAATACTACTACGACGATTGGTAATATATATTTATTCATAAACTTTCCTATTTTTTTCTTTTTTAAAGAGGTGATACCTTAACATACTTTTTTAGTAATTATAACCGTGAGACCCTTTTTTCTGTGAATTGCGCTCATAACATATTGTATTTAATCATTTTTTTTTTTCATCAATAAAAGAAAAACCTCCTATTTATAAAAAATAGGAGGTTAATTGAAAAATATTACAAAGTATAATTTATATTTTAGCTAGCAGATTCAAATAGGCTATTTACGTATTCCCAATTTACTAAATTATCAAACCATGCTTCTAAATATTTCGGTCTGGCATTTCTGTAGTCTATGTAATATGAGTGCTCCCAAACATCGCAACCAAGCAATGGCGTTGCTCCATTGATAAGAGGGTTTTCGCCATTTGGGGTTTTAGAGATAT
>MDTD01065416.1_pt1 | contig 12250 bp, 8 predicted proteins | sample 811221 | NCBI WGS metagenome assembly MDTD01 (sample SAMN05326646, study PRJNA326480) | marine metagenome | isolation source: seawater | place: Pacific Ocean: South West | collected 2011 | reverse complement strand
GAGAATGATGAAATCAGAGCTTACTTCCGAGAGAAAGACGGAATTATTACGTTCGAAATAACAAACGAGATTAATCCAAATAAAAGAAAAGACAGTGTTTCGGGTGTAGGTTTAGAAAATATAAAAAAAAGACTCCCGTATTTGTATAGAGACTTTTTTATGGATACGATTCAATTTGACGAAAAATACAAAGTAAAAATAAGGTTAGATCTTGGACAAAAAATTAAACTCTAACGTATTAATAATTCATATTATCTTTTGGCTATATGAATTGACTTTGGTGCTTGTGTTTTCAAACGATTACAGAAGTGCTGTTTGGAATTATACTCTATTTGTTCCTGTTGTATATCTGCATTATTTCATTCTAGTTCCAAAAATCATCAAAGATCCTAATCCTTTATCTTTTCTCAAGTGGCTTTTTATTTTTTTTCTAATTACGTTCATAAGAAAGCAGGTCGATTCATATGTTGCTACCAATTATTTTAATGTTTGGGGTTGGATGGAATGGGAAGAAAAATATGACTTTTATGAGCGATTAAAGGCCTCTTTTTTGCATTCTATATCGAATATATCAGGGATTTTGGCACTATCCCTCGGGTCAAAATATTTTGACAACAAAAAGAAATCTGATGAATTGCAAAGAATGAAAGTCAAAAATGAACTTAATTCAATAAAAAATCAGATTGATATACCCGAAAGCATAAATATTTTAAGTAAGCTTGAGCAAATATCAAAAACAAATCCTAAAGGAATTCAGGAACAAATTATCCAGTTATCAAGTGTTCTGCGTTACCATCTTTATTCCAATCAGCGAGAGGTTGTTCTTTCTAAAGAGTTGGAAGTTGTAGTAAATCAATTGCGGTTGTACAATAAATTGAACGACTCTGAATTAAAGCTTTTTAATAGAGTATCGGACTGTAATGTAACAACAGGGGTTTTAAGTAAGGCGATTGGTGAAGTTCTCAAGCATACTAAAACAGTGAAGTCGAAATTGGAATTGGTTGAATTTTCAGGAAATACATGTTTGAAGGTTTCTGATTCAAATCCGGATATTTTAAAAGACATTAAAGAAAGAGTTCAAAAAAAGTTTTCAAATCAATTAAGCATTCAAACTATAAGTCAATCCATATTAATTCCATTAAATTAGTACTATGAACTGTTTAGTAGTCGATGATGAGCCATTGGCGATAGATGTAATAAAAAAACACGTTGATCGAATTCCTTTTCTTAATGTTGTTGGGACCACTACCAGTGCATTTGAGGCAATAGAAATTATTAATTCAGGCTCTATTGATTTGTTGTTTTTGGATATTCAAATGCCTGAATTAACCGGTTTAGAGTTGTTGAATTCTCTCAGAAAACCCCCTTTGGTTGTTTTCACAACAGCCTATCAAGAGTATGCCTTAGAGAGTTACGAATTAGATGCTGTTGATTATCTAATGAAACCCATTCCTTTTGATCGTTTACTCAAAGCGGTAAATAAGGCTAAAACGAGGCTGGGGTCCTCAAAGAAAGATATTGCTCAAAATATTCCTAAGGAGATGTTTTCAAAAATGGAAAATAAAGAGTTTATTTTTGTAAAAACAGCCTATAAAACAGTTAAGTTAATGCTAAAGGATATTCATTATATTGAGAGTCAAAAGGATTATGTGGTTTTTCACCTAAAGTCAGAAAAAGTTTCTTCACAGCTCAGTTTAACTTCAGTTGAGAGTCAATTAAAAGGAAGTAACTTTCTTCGTATACATCGTTCCTTCATAATTGCTGTTGATAAAATATCTGAAGTTGAAAGAAATACCCTTGTAATCAATGGCGATAGAATAAGTGTCGGAGCTAATTATAGAGCGAAATTTAAAGAGATTATTGGGAGCCAAAGAATCGAATAATGTATCAAGCAGCTTGACCCAACTTTTTTAGTATTCTATAATGCATTCCTATTGCTTTTATGAAACTTCCGTTTGTATAATAAGGAATGTTGTATTCTTTTGCAGTTTCCCTAACTATTTTTGAAATGTGACGGTAATGAACGTGACAAATTCCTGAGAACAGGTGGTGTTCAATTTGATAATTTAGACCTCCTATATACCATGAAAACAACCTGCTTTTTTGAGAAAAATTTGCAGTTGTTTGCAGTTGATGAATTTCCCAGTTGTTTTCAATAATCTCATCTTCATTAGGTTGAGGGAAATCAATTTCTGGCATTACATGGGCCAATTGAAAAATTAAACTTAGAATAATACTACAAACATAATGCATTAAAAACCAGCCTATTAATGTGATTGCAATAGGTAGCTTTAAAATAAAAATAGGTACAATTAATATGTAAGTAAAATAGAATACTTTCCATAAGATGATCAAAAAAAGCTCCTTAGTGAATTCCTTTTGTTTAACTAATCCTTTTTCTTTAAATCTAAAAATTTGCAGATAGTCTTTCCACATCACCCATCCAAACGTCATCAATCCATAAGCAAAAATGAAAAACCGATGTTGGTGTTTGTGAATCGGTTTGTGTTCGGAATGAGGAGAAAACCTCAAGAAGCCTGGTCCGTCAATGTCTTCATCAAGGCCTTCTACGTTAGTGAAGGTATGATGCAGCACGTTGTGCTGAAGTTTCCATAGTTTCGCACTTCCTCCAACAAGATTAATTGTTAATCCCATTATTCGATTTATGACTTTGTTACGAGAGAAAGCACCATGATTTCCATCGTGCATAATTGATAACCCTATTCCAGCCATACCAACTCCCATAAAACTCCACAATGCAATTACAGCCCACGGGTTTGATATTGTTGAAGAAGCAATTAAATAGAATGGTCCAAAAAACATGGATAACATTACAAAGGATTTGAAGAACATATTAAAGTTTCCAAATCGATCTATATTATTTTTCTTGAAATAATCATTGACTCTTGATTTAAGAATCCTTGAGAAATCAGAAGAGAAATTTTTATCGAACTTTACAGTTGTTTGTCTCATCGTGAACAAAAGTACGACTTTAATAAGGGAGAATCCACTAAAAAGGTAAATATTAATTAAAACATGCTTGTTTAAGCAAACTGTGAGGAAGAGCGATTTTTTATATTTACCATGCTTTTTACAGACGATAAAATAGCTGCTTTATCATAGTTGCATTCTGCGTGAAGCTCTCCCTGTGTTCCATGCTCAATATATTCATCAGGAATACCCAATCGCTTAACTTGTGCTGAGTAACCATGATCCACCATGAATTCTATAATGGCACTTCCCATTCCTCCGATAACACAACCGTCTTCAATTGTAATTATTTTGTCAAACTTACTAAAAACTTCATGTAGGAGAATGGTATCTAAAGGTTTAGCAAAACGCATGTCGTAGTGGGCAACATCGATACCGTCGTTGTTTAACTCTTGACAAGCTTCAATAGCGTAGTTTCCAACGTGGCCAAGAGATAATATAGCAATATCAATCCCGTTTTTAATTTTTCTTCCCGTTCCTATTTTGATTTCTTTAAAAGGGGTTTTCCACTCGGTCATTGCGCCTTTTCCTCTTGGATATCGAATGGAGAAAGGACCTTTGTTTGGCAGTTGTGCTGTATACATTAAGTTCCTTAGCTCTTCTTCATTCATTGGTGCACTAACAACAATGTTAGGGATGCAACGCATGTATGCAATATCATAAGCTCCATGATGAGTTGGTCCATCAGCGCCAGCAATCCCAGCTCGGTCTAAACAAAAAACCACATTTAAATTTTGAAGCGCGACATCATGAATTACTTGGTCGTAAGCACGCTGCATAAAAGAAGAATATATATTGCAAAAAGGAACTAAGCCTTGAGTAGCTAATCCTGCAGAAAAAGTAACAGCGTGTTGCTCAGCAATACCAACATCAAAAGCCCTTTCTGGCATAGCTTTCATCATGATGTTTAATGAACTGCCTGTAGGCATAGCTGGTGTAATCCCCATTATTTTATCATTTTTTTCAGCCAATTCAACAATTGAATGACCAAAAACCTCTTGGTATTTAGGGGGTTGAGGACGTTTAGGAGTAACTTTAACAATTTCTCCTGTGTCTTTATTGAAAATTCCGGGTGCGTGCCATTGAGTTTGGTTTCCAGACTCAGCAGGTTTATACCCCTTTCCTTTTTTTGTAAGAACATGTAAAATCTTAGGTCCAGGAATTTCTTTTAAATCTTTTAGTGTTTTAACCAAATGCTTAACATCGTGCCCATCTACAGGGCCAAAATATCTAAAATTGAAAGACTCAAATAAGTTGGACGTTCCCAATACAGAAGTTTTAACGGCGTCTTGAATTTTTGATGCTATCGCTTGGGCGTTTGGACCAAATTTGCTTATATGTCCTAGTAGGTTCCAAACCTCGTCTTTAACCTTGTTGTAGGCCGCTGAGGTCGTAATATCGGTTAAATACTCATTAAGTGCGGTTACGTTGGGGTCAATGGACATACAATTGTCGTTTAAAACAATTAACAGATTGCTGTTTTCAACTCCTCCGTGGTTTAAGGCTTCAAAAGCCATGCCTGCTGTCATCGCTCCATCACCAATTACTGCGATGTGTTGTTTTTCGTTATCACCCAGATATTTGCTGGCGACACTCATTCCTAGTGCTCCAGAAATTGAGGTGGAAGAATGACCAACACCAAAAGTGTCATATTCACTCTCTGTTCGCTTTGGAAAACCGCTTATTCCGCCATAAATTCTTTGAGAAGGGAAGTTGTCGCGACGACCAGTTATAATTTTGTGTCCGTAGGCTTGATGTCCAACATCCCAAACCAATTGATCCTCTGGGGTATTAAAAACGTAGTGAAGAGCAGTGGTCAATTCCACAACACCTAAACTTGCGCCAAAGTGCCCCCCTTTTTTGGAAACAACTTCCACTATATAATCTCTAAGCTCATTACAAAACTGAGGTAAACTTTTAGTATTCAGTTTTTTGAGATCGTTTGGATTATCAATTGCTTTTAATAATTCTCCTTGTTTAAAATCCATAATGAATCGTCAACGCAAATTTAAGGAAAATAATGTCTCAAATAAAGGTTATTTAACAAATAAAAAGGAGTGCTTAACCGCACTCAATGGGAGTTTTTGTTGTTCATTTAGAATCTAAACCATTCACCCTTAAAATAATCCCGTTCACCATTTTTCTTTAAAGAAGAAAAATAAAGTAAACGTTTTTGTTGTATTTTTGTTTCCTGTGGTTTTTGTAGAATTATCCGATTCAAAAGAAATTGTTCTCATAGAAAGAGTCAACGATGTTTATATCAAAAATGGTGTAAAGAATACAACTATGGATGATATGGCCAAAACGTTGAATGTATCCAAAAAGACTCTTTATAAATATGTCAGAAACAGGAAAGAACTGGTTATGAAATCAACTTATTTTCATGTTTCCAGAGACAGAAAAAAGGTCATTGAAATACAGAACGAAAATCATAATCCAATAGTTGAACAATATGAGTTAGCAAAATTTGTGATAGAAACAATTTCAAAAATAAATCCTGTTCTACACTTTGATTTAGAAAATTATTTTCCTGAAGCATGGCAATATTTGAATCAATATTTCAATGGTTTTGTTTTTGAAAGTTTATACAGGAATTTAATAAGAGGCCAATCAGAGGGGATGTATCATACAAATTTTAAACCGGAAATAGTTGCGCGTTTTTTTGCGACTAGAATTGATGTTATTTTTGATGGTGAATTGTTTCCACCTTCTGAATTTAACTTTAAAGATATTTATTTAGAGTATTTAATGTATCATTTAAACTCTATTGTTTCTGAGCAAGGTAAACATACGTTAAACACTCTTGATTTTAAACATTTATGAAATGCAATTGGGTAAGGAAAGAATAAAGAATTTAATAATTTGCTTCATTATATCTAGTGGGGTTATTCAAGCGCAGAGTTTTTCTTTAAAACAAGCTCAAGATTATGCTATTAAAAATTATTTTGAGTCTGCTAATGCTGAGTTAGAAATAAAAAAATCAAAAGCACGAATATGGGAAAATACAGCTATGGGACTTCTCCATGTTAATGCTTCCGGAAACTATCGATATGCAGCGGATTTAGAATTTGATTTTGACCTCTCAGGAGGTTTACCTCCAGGACAAGATTTTATTGCTGTTTTTGCTGCAGATAATATTTCTCAAGGAAAAATAGAGGCTTCTCAATTAATTTTTGATGGTTCTTACATTGTTGGTTTGCAGGCAGCGAAAAAATATTATGAGTTTACAAAACTAGATAAGGAAAAAACAAATAATGAAGTAAAGAAAATGGTTTCGTCTTCCTATTATTTGGTTTTGGTTGCTGAGGAAAATATTAAAGTTTTGGAGGGAAGTTTTGAAAATATGGAGGCTTCAATTGATGAGACAAAACAATTAGTAGAACAAGGTTTTGTAGAAGAAACAGAACTGGATCAGTTGATGTTAATTAAATCCGATTTAGAAAGCACGTTGCAAAGCGCAATACAATCAAAGGATGTCGCTTTAAAAATGTTGAAGTTAAATCTTGGTTTAGAAATATCCTCTGATGTTACACTTTCCGATAGTTTACCGGGAATAATGGAAGAGGTTAATATGGATGCATTGTTAACACAACAGTTTGATGCTGCAGGAAACCCTGATTTAAAGGTTCTTGAAGCGCAACGAGATTTATTACGGCTGAATGTTAAAAGGTTTAAAGCGCAAAGATTGCCCACTATTGCTGCTTTTTATGCATATCAAAACACAGCATATCAGTTTGATTGGGACTGGTTAAAAGATGCTACATGGTATGATGCTCAAAATATCGGGGTATCTGTTTCAATTCCTTTGATCAGTAGTGGTCAACAAGGTGCAGTAATTAAACAGGCGAAATTGGAGTTAACAAAAATGGAGAATACTTTAGAATATGCTCAGCGGGCATTTAACATACAATTTACAAATGCAATCAATGATTTGAATACCAAAAACACCAATTATGGAAATGCGAAAAAAAGCTTAAAAATCGCAGAAAAAATATTTGATAGAACGACGGTGAAGTACAAAGAAGGTTTGTCTTCAAGTTTTGAGTTGTCTCAAATGAAAAATCAAGTTTTGCAATCCCAAGGGAAGTACATTCAATCCCTTTTCGACGTATTAAGCGCTAAAGCAGAGCTCGATAAGTTGCAAAATAAATAAGGTCTTATTTTGACAAGAGAAATAGAAAAACTTAAATAAAGATTCAATGAAAAAGTTAGGGTTCATATTAATATTAGGTGTTGCTTTTACATCTTGTAATCAAACAGGTTTGGACGGTTTAAAAGAGCAAAGAAAAACATTGAAAGAGGAGTTCAAAGAATACTCCAAAGAATATACGATTGCTTTAAATAAACTTGATTCAACAATCAATGTCCATCCCGATAATAAGGCAATCGTAACTAGTATCAATAAGGTTCCGGTAACAATCACTACAGTTCAAAGAAAAACATTTGAACATTTTTTTGAGGTTCATGGAAACGTAGAAGCAAAAGAAAATGCTGCAATTTTTTCCCAGGTTCCTGGTAGAGTAGTCAAAATTCATGCAATTGAGGGACAACAAGTCCGAAAAGGAGATGTTATTATTTCTTTAGATGCAGCTCAACTGGAGTCTGGCATTAAAGAACTTGAAAAAGGTTTAGAACTTGCAATAAGTGTCTACGAAAAACAGAAAAAACTTTGGGAGGAAAAAATAGGTTCTGAGCTACAATTTTTAGAAGTGAAAAATAGAAAAGAGTCTTTGGAGCAAAAATTAGTCACATTGCAAGAACAGTTAGAATTATACAAAATTCGAGCTCCGTTTGGAGGTTTTGTTGACGAAATAGTTCCAAAAGTGGGAGAGTCTGCTGCTCCCGGTTTCCCTGTTGCTAGAGTACTCAATTTAAGTAGAGTCCATTTAGAAGGGGCCGTTTCAGAGAAATACATTAATTCGGTTAAAAAGGGTGGTTATGTTGATGTCAAATTTCCGTCCTTGGGTGAGTCTGTTCAAGCTAAAGTAAGCCGAGTGGGTAGCTATATTAATCCAGCAAACAGAACTTTTCAAGTTAAAGTTGAATTCAATAACAGTCGAGGGAAATATAAGCCAAATCAACTTGCTTTGATGAAAATTAGAGATTATAAATCAGATGATGCTTATGTTATTCCTGCCCGAATTGTACAGCAGGATAGGAGTGGTCAGGATTATGTCTACACCTTTGAGGGAGATAGCGTTAAGCGAGTAAAAAAATTAGAACTGAAATTGGGTCGTTTTTATGAAGGTGATGTAGAGGTTTTGTCAGGTTTAGATTCAAATATGGTTCTTATTGATAAAGGATCAAAATCGGTTCAGTCCGAAGACGCTATAGAAATAATTAAGTAAGGCTTGAAAATTCATTAAAATGTCTGAAAAAAATAAAAAAGGATTAAAGGAGTTTGGTTTATCGACACTTTCGTTAAAAAACCCTGTAACAATAATCGTATTGTCAATAATTTTGGCAGTTGTAGGAACAATTTCTTACACAAGTATGCCAAGGGAAGCTTTTCCAGAGGTTGTTATCCCTCAAATTTATGTAGGAACGCCTTATCCGGGAAATTCGCCACTGGATATTGAAAAGTTGATTACCAGGCCTCTGGAAAAAGAAATCAAAACCATCACAGGGATTGATGATATAAAGTCAACATCCGTTGAGGGGTATTCTACGATTGATATAAAATTTGATTTTTCAACAACACCCGAACAAGCTTTAAGAAAGGTAAAAGATGCAGTTGATAAAGTTATGGGAGACCCTAACTTTCCGAAAGACTTACCTGCGGATCCTAATGTTTTTGAAATGAACATGTCTGAACTTGTTCCTGCTCTCAATGTCAATTTGTCTGGAGATTTCTCGATGGAGATGTTAAAGGAATATGCTGAAGTTCTTGAAGAAAGAATTGAAGATATTCCTCAAATCACAAAAGTTGATATAAGAGGTATTCAAGAAAGGGAAGTTAAAATTGATGTGAATCTCTATCGAATGGAAAGTATGGAGGTAACATTTAATGATATTGAAAACGCAATTACTTCTGAGAATATGACTATATCAGGAGGTGATGTTGTCGTTGACGGAGTAAGAAGAAACGTACGTTTAATCGGTGAATTTCAAGATTGGCGAGAAATAGCGAATGTGATTGTTAAAAACGAAAAATTCAACATTGTTCGCTTGAGAGATGTTGCCGAGGTTAGTTTTGAAGGAAAAGAAAGAGAGAGTTTTTCAAGAGAGTATGGAGCTCCTGTAGTCATGTTGGATGTTATGAAGCGTGGTGGGGAAAATCTTATAGAGGCTTCGGAGGCTGTAGATGAAATTATTGCTCAAGCGGAGAAAAATGATTTTCCAGAAGGTTTGGAAATTACAACGACTAATGATTTGACTGGTAAAACAAAAACTCAAGTTAGTGAATTAGAGAACTCAATCATTTTTGGAACTATCCTGGTCGTTTTAGTACTTCTGTTTTTTCTTGGATTAAGAAGTGCTGTTTTTGTCGGTATAGCAATTCCTTTGTCTATGTTTATTGCGTTTTTCATACTTAACACAATGGGAGTTACATTGAATATGATGGTGTTGTTCTCATTGGTCCTTGCTTTAGGTATGTTGGTTGATAATGGTATTGTAATCGTTGAAAATATATACCGACTTATGGATGAAGGTTATCGACCTATCCAGGCTGCAAAATATGGGGCAGGGGAGGTTGCTTGGCCTATAATAGCTTCTACCGCTACGACCTTGGCTGCTTTTGTTCCGCTGGCGCTTTGGCCAGGAATAATCGGTGAATTCATGAAGTTTCTTCCTATAACATTAATGATTGTATTAGGCTCTTCCTTATTTGTTGCATTGGTTATAAATCCTGTTTTAATCGCTTTAATGGCCAGGATGAAACCAAGAGGTGTTAAGATTTTGGCAGGAATAATTTTAATTGCAGGCTTGATGATGACTCTTTTTGGCATTCCCCAAGCAGGAAACATTTTAATGTTTATGGGTGTGTTTATTCTTATTAATCCAAGGGTAATAAGTCCTGTAACCAACCGGTTTCAAATTTCTTTTTTACCTAGGCTTGAGAATATTTACAAAAAGTTCATTGCTTTCGCTTTACATCAAAAGCGTCCAATTGTCTTTTTCTTTGGAGTTTTAGGAATGTTTATTCTTTCTATATTTTTAGTAAAAGCCTTTCCCCCAAAAGTTGTTTTCTTCCCGTCAAATGAACCCGCTTATTTGAATGTTTTCATCGAGAAACCCATTGGGACAGACATCAATGAAACCGATAGAGACTCTAGAATAATTGAACAAAAAGTTTTGGAATACTTCAAACAGGTCCCAGGGTACTATTATAAAACGTTAGAAAATGGAGAAAGGGATACGGTTGAAGTTCCCGACACCAATTTAATGCCCATCGTAAAATCAATAATTGCACAGGTCGGTAACGGAACTTCAGATCCTAGCGAGGGACCATCCATGGCGAATACTCCAGAAAAAGCAAGGATTCAAATTTCTTTTGTTGAATTTTCAGATCGAAAAATTAAAAATGTTCAAGGAATCATATCAACATCTGACATTATGAATACTGTTCGAGAGCTCTTGTCTGGAAATCCAGGTGTACGTTTAGTTGTGGATAAAGACGCAGCAGGCCCTCCTATGGGAAAAGCTATAAATATTGATGTTTCAGGAGATGACTTTAAAAAATTAGTAGACGAATCAGAAAGAATGCTTTCTTTCATAAAAGGTAAGAACATAGAAGGTATCGAAAATTTGAAAATCAATATACAAACGGGTAAACCTGAATTAACCATTCGAATCGATGAACAAAAAGCAAGGAGGTTAAATTTGTCTACCGCACAAATTGGTATGACGATAAGAACTGCTCTTTTTGGAAAGGAGATTTCTCAATTTAAGCAAGGTGAAGAAGAGTATGATATTACCTTAAGGCTCAATGAATACACAAGAAATAATATCGATAATTTAATGAATCAAAGAATTACTTTTCGCGACATGTTGAACGGTCAAATTCGACAGGTACCTATATCAGCTGTAGCTTCAGTAAAAAAGTCTTCGACAATTTCTGCAGTTAAAAGAAATGATTTGAAAAGGACGATTTCCCTTCAGTCCAATGTTTTGGAAGCTGATGGCTTTAATCCAAATGAGGTTGTGGCCGAAATACAGGAAGTTCTCAAAAGTGAATATAAGGTTGCTGACGGTATTGATTATGAATTTACAGGTCAGCAACAGGAACAAGCAAAAGAAATGAAATTTTTAGGGAAAGCTCTCGCAATAGCGATTTTTTTGATTTTGATTATAATCGTTGCTCAGTTCAATTCCATTTCCTCACCCATTGTTATTTTATTTGCTGTAGTTATGAGTTTTACCGGAGTATTTACTGGTCTAATTTCAGCGGGAATGGAGTTCGTGATTATTATGATGATGATTGGTATAATTTCTCTTGCCGGCGTTGTCGTAAATAATGCTATTGTATTAATGGACTATACAAATCTTTTGATAACCAGGAAGGAATTGGAACTTAAGGTTTCAGGAAAAGGAAAGGATCGATTAACGGTCCCCTATGTAAAAGAAGCTATAATAGAAGCCGGAAGGACAAGGCTAAGACCCGTTTTACTGACAGCTATTACAACGGTTTTGGGGCTTTTACCAATGGCGATAGGGTTGAATATTGATTTTTTGGGATTCTTCGCAACTGGTGATCCTTCAATCAGTTTAGGCGGAGACAATGTAATATTCTGGGGGCCTATGGCGTGGACAATCATATTTGGATTGACATTTGCAACATTCTTAACTCTAGTGATTGTGCCCGTATGTTTTTACTTAGCCTTACGATTGAAGTATTTGGTTTTAGGGATTCCTAGGTATTGAAAAGAAGTTGTGTTAATGTGGATTTATATTTCAAAATCCCATTCCTTTCCATAATCAGGCTTAGGTTTTTCCAGAGAATCTACAAGAGTAAAATCCAATTGCTTTTTCGATAGGTCGGCATTTTTTATTTCTACTAAAACCTCATCTCCCATTTGGTATTTATTTCCTGTATTCTGTCCGATGACACAATAATTGTCGGCATCTAAAACATAGGTGTCATCGGTTAAGTTTCTAGTAGAGATCATTCCCTCGCAAAGATTTTCTTCAATTTCTGCGTAAATACCCCAATCGGTTACTCCACTAATTATAGCCTTAAACCTCTCCCCAAGATGTTTACTCATAAATTCTACCTGCTTATATTTTATCGAGTCTCTTTCTGCCTCTGCAGCTTGTT
>MDTD01016860.1_pt1 | contig 12251 bp, 12 predicted proteins | sample 811221 | NCBI WGS metagenome assembly MDTD01 (sample SAMN05326646, study PRJNA326480) | marine metagenome | isolation source: seawater | place: Pacific Ocean: South West | collected 2011 | reverse complement strand
GTTTTATTAATTTCTTTGATTTCTTTAATATCTGAAGAGTCAATGTATATTTTCATAACTAAAATTTATAATTTTTTTAAATATTTACAAATTTATTATGCTAGTTGATGTTCTATTACCATTAAATTTTGATCATAGTTTTACTTATCTGACGAATAAAAAACTAAAAATTGGCAATTTAGTATTAGTGTCTTTTAAAAATAAAGAAATAATTGGCGTTGTTTGGGATTTGAAACCGAAACCATTAAAAAAAAATGTTAAAATAAAGAAAATTATTGAAGTTCTGAACCTACCTCACTTTTCGAAAAATAAGATAAATTTTATTGAAAAAATGGCAAGTTACAACTTAGTTAAAAAAGGCATGGTATTAAATCTGTTTATATATAAAAAAGGTTTTAGCAGTTTAAATAAAGGTTTGAAAAAAAATGTTGATTTCAGTGAATTTAGTCCAAAGATAAATCAGTTTGAAAATTTAAATGACGAACAGAGCAATATTTTAAAATCTATTGAAGCACAAATAAGTTTTAACCACTACTCGACAAACTTACTTCAAGGTATTCCAGGATCTGGAAAAACACATGTTTATTTTGAAATTATTAAAAGTGCACTAAAAAAAGGCCATCAAGTATTAGTATTGCTACCTGAAAAAGGATTAAGTGAACAAATAGCTAAGAGGTTCAAGGTTTTTTTTGATTATGAGCCAGCAATATGGCACTCAGGAGTTAAAGACAAAATTAAAAAAAAAATTTGGAAGGGAATATTTACCAATAAAATTAAATTAATTTTAGGAGCCAGATCATCTTTATTTCTACCATATCAAAAATTAAAACTGATTATTATTGATGAAGAGCATGACTCTTCCTATAAACAGGAAGAGGGCCTAACATTTAGTGCTAGAGACATGGCAATACTTCAAGCATCTATTGAACAGTTTCCAATTTTTTTGGTTAGCGGCACACCTTCAGTTGAAACATTTTATAATGCACAGAATAAAAAATATAATTACTATTGTTTACAAAATCGCTTTAATCAATCTGATCTTCCAAAAATTGAAACAATTAAATTAAAAAAAGAAAATATTTCAGAAAATAAATTTATTTCAGATGTAGTTACTAAAGAAGTAAAAAATTATCTACAAACCGGGGATCAAGTTTTATTTTTCTTAAATCGCAGAGGACACTCAACATTTCTTTTTTGTTATAATTGCATGAGCAGATTAGAGTGTCCCAAATGTTCTGTAGGATTAATTTATCATAAAAATAATAACACTGCGATTTGCCATTACTGTGATTACGTCACTAAACTTCAAAGAAAATGTCAAAGTAGTACAAGCTGCAAATTTAAGCTTTATGGTGTTGGTTTGGAAAAAATTTATGAGGAGATTAAAGTTAAATTTAAAGGCTATTCAACAGATATACTCTCAAGTGATCTTATAGATTATAATAAATTTCAATTACAATTACAAAATATTGAAAACAACAAAACTAAAATTATTGTGGCAACTCAGATTATTGCAAAAGGTTTTAATTTTAAAAATTTAAATTGTATAGTAGCTGTGAATTGTGACTCAGCTTTTTTAGGTAATGATATTCGATCATCAGAAAAAAATTATCAGTTATTATATCAGTTAGCTGGAAGAGCTGGGCGATTTAATAGAAAGTCAAAAATTTTTTTACAAACATTTGATGAGCAAAATATTATTTTTAATGCTTTACAAAAATTCAAGTCAATTGAGTTCTATAAAAATGAAATAAATTTTAGAAAACAGTCTAAGCTTCCACCATTTTATAAATTTATCTCTATCATAGTGTCTGGTAGAAACAGTTTTCATGTTCAAAAGTATGCAGTTATAATTAAAAATTCCTTACCAAAGAATGAGTACATAGAAACATACGGACCTGTAAGTGCTGTAATTTCTAAAATCAAATCTGATTATAGATTTCGACTACTGATTAAATACAACCCTAAAGTTACACCACAGACACAAATTAAAAAAAGACTTGAACTACTGCAGCTACCTAACAACCTAAAACTACAAATTGATGTTGATCCTATAAATTTCTATTAATTAAGACATCTTGTCCACTATATCTCACTTGATATGGTTATTACCTAGTGGTAGTTATCTGCCGAAATAGAGGATAATTTTGACACAAAATATTCGCAACTTTACAGATGCTGCTGGACGGTACGCATTGTCATTATTCGAAATCAGCAACGAGAAAAACATAATAGAAGAGATTGAATTAAATATTAAATTTATAGATCAGGCTCTAAATAAATCTGAGGACTTTAAAAAATTTGTAACAAATCCAACGCTTAGTAAAAAAGATAGGTTAATTGTTATAGAAGAGCTGGGAAAGAAGAATAATTTTAATATTTATTTTATAAATTTTTTAAAAATTTTAATCGATAAACATCGTTTTTTTTTCTTAGATAAAATTATTTTGAATTTTAAAAATATTCTGTGTGATTTCAGAGGTGAACTCAATGCTATTGTTTCAATGCCTACTAAAATGTCAGAAACGCAATTAGCAGAGATTGGAAGCATATTAAATAAAGTTCTTAAAAAAAAGATTAATCTAAATTTTAAGCATGATCCGAGTTTAATTTCAGGAGCTAAATTGCAAATAGGAAGTTTGATGGTAGATGATACTGCCAAATCAAAATTTTCTAGAATATTAAATAACTTATAGGAGAAAAAATGGATATTAATCCCTCGGAAATAACTAAAGTAATTAAGGATCAAATAAAGAATTTTGGAAAAGATGCTGAAGTATCCGAAGTAGGTCAAGTACTGTCCGTTGGTGATGGAATAGCAAGAATCTATGGTTTAGACAATGTTGAAGCAGGAGAAATGGTTGAATTTTCTGAAGGAACAAAAGGTATGGCTCTTAACCTTGAAACTGATAATGTTGGTGTAGTTATCTTTGGTGATGACTCTCACATCAAAGAAGGAGATATAGTAAAAAGAACTGGAGAAATTGTTGACGTACCGGTAGGCAAAGAACTTTTAGGTCGTGTAGTTGATGGTTTAGGAAATCCTATTGATGGAAAGGGACCAATAAATTCGAAAGATAAGAAAAGAGTGGAAGTTAAAGCTCCAGGAATTATTCCTAGAAAATCAGTAAACGAACCTATGCAGACAGGTCTAAAAGCTATTGATAGTTTGATTCCAATTGGAAGAGGTCAGAGAGAATTAATTATTGGTGACAGACAAACAGGTAAAACTGCCATCGCAATTGATACAATTATTAATCAAAAGGAAATAAATAAGTCTGAAGACGAGTCAAAAAAACTATATTGTGTTTATGTAGCAATAGGTCAAAAAAGATCAACAGTTGCTCAAATAGTAAAAACTTTGGAAGATGCTGGCGCTATGGAGTATACAATTGTCGTAGCTGCAACTGCTTCTGATCCTGCTCCATTACAATTTTTGGCTCCATATACAGGTTGCGCAATGGGTGAATTTTTCAGAGATAATGGTATGCATGGTCTGATTGTTTATGACGATTTATCAAAACAAGCAGTAGCATACAGACAAATGTCACTATTGTTAAGAAGGCCTCCTGGAAGAGAAGCTTTCCCAGGAGATGTTTTCTATTTGCATAGTCGATTGTTAGAGCGTGCAGCAAAGTTAAACGAGGAAAATGGAGGTGGATCATTAACAGCATTACCAATTATTGAAACGCAAGCCAGTGACGTATCGGCTTATATTCCAACAAATGTTATATCTATTACAGATGGTCAAATATTTTTAGAAACAGAATTATTCTTTCAAGGTATTAGACCCGCAGTTAATGTGGGTATATCAGTATCGAGAGTCGGTTCAGCGGCACAAATCAAAGCGATGAAACAAGTTGCTGGTACAATTAAACTTGAACTTGCTCAATATAGAGAAATGGCAGCTTTTGCCCAATTTGGATCAGATTTAGATACTTCAACACAACAACTTTTAAATAGAGGGTCAAAATTAACTGAATTATTGAAACAAGGGCAATATTCACCTTTAAAAGTTGAGGAACAAGTTATTTCAATATTTACAGGCGTCAAAGGCTATCTAGATGATATTGATAATTCAAAAATAAAAAATTTTGAAGACCAACTATTGAGTTCAATAAAATCGCAATCTCCTGATATTTTAGAAAATATTGTTTCATCTGGCAAATTAGATGAAACAAATGAAAAAAAATTAAAGGATTTTGTAACAAATTTTAAAAAAGAGTTTTCAAATTAAAAATGCCAAGTTTAAAAGATCTCAGAAATCGAATAACAAGTGTTAAGTCTACGCAAAAAATTACAAAGGCTATGAAAATGGTCGCTGCAGCCAAATTAAGAAAAGCCCAAGAAAATGCTGAAAAAGGCAGAGCTTATTCAGAGAAAATGAATAACATTATTAATAATCTCAAGCAATCGATTGCAGATGTTTCGTCCGCACCTAAATTATTATCTGGAACAAACAAAAGTGATGTACATCTATGTATTGTCATGACCGCAGACAGAGGTCTTTGTGGTGGGTTTAATACGAATATAGTCAAGAAAGCTCGAGAGTATTTTAATCAAGTATTAGCTTCTAATAAAAAATTAAAAATTATTTCCGTTGGTTCTAAAGGTGATGATCAACTTAAAAGGAATTTTAAAGATTTAATAGTGGAAAAAATTTCATATAAAAATTTAAAAAATATTTCTTTAAATGAAGCTTCAGAATTAACAAGTAAGATAGTTACAATGTTTAATAATAGTGAATTTGATGTATGCACAATTTTTTATAACAAATTTAAGTCTGTTATTTCCCAGGAACCTCAAGCACAGCAAATTATTCCTGTTGAAAACTTAGATTTGCAAGTTGAAGGTGATAAAAATGAAGATCAATATGAATTTGAACCTGATGAAAATGAAATTTTAGAGTATCTTTTACCTCAAAATATTACCACACAATTATACAAAGCATTTTTAGAAAATGCTGCAAGTGAACAAGGATCTAGAATGTCAGCCATGGATAATGCTACAAGAAATGCTGGAGACTTGATTGACAAATTAACAATTAATTATAACAGAAGTAGACAGGCCGTAATCACTAAAGAATTGATAGAAATCATTTCTGGTGCGGAGTCATTATAAAGGAGATAAAATGCAAAATAAATTTGGTGTTATAACGCAAGTTATTGGTGCAGTTGTTGATGTAAAATTTGAAGAACACTTACCTGAGATAAATTCTGCGCTCGAATGTGATAATAATGGAAATAGATTGGTTTTAGAAGTTGCTCAGCATTTAGGCGAGGGTACAGTTAGGACTATATCGATGGACACTACAGAAGGTTTAAAAAGAGGAGACAAAGTTACAGATACTGGCGATGCGATAAAAGTTCCAGTAGGACCTGAAACATTAGGTAGAATTGTAAATGTTATAGGAGAGGGGATTGATCAAAAAGGTGAAGTAAAAACTAAAGAAAAATGGCCTATACATAGACAGGCACCTGAGTTTGTCGAACAATCAACAGATACCGAAGTTTTGGTTACTGGAATTAAAGTTGTTGATTTATTAGCACCATACGCAAAGGGCGGTAAGATTGGTTTGTTCGGTGGAGCTGGAGTTGGCAAAACAGTTTTAATTATGGAATTAATTAATAACGTTGCTAAAGCTCATGGAGGATACTCTGTTTTTGCAGGTGTAGGAGAAAGAACAAGAGAAGGAAATGATCTATATCACGAAATGATAGAGTCTGGTGTAATAAAAACTGATGGTCCAGGTTCAAAAGCAGCTTTAGTTTATGGACAAATGAATGAGCCACCGGGAGCGAGAGCAAGAGTTGCGCTCACTGGTTTAACGGTTGCTGAATACTTTAGAGACCAGGAAGGGCAAGACGTTTTGTTCTTTGTAGACAATATTTTTAGATTTACACAAGCAGGATCAGAGGTGTCAGCTTTATTAGGTCGTATACCTTCAGCAGTTGGTTATCAACCAACTTTGGCTACAGATATGGGGAATTTGCAAGAAAGAATTACAACAACCACAAAAGGATCAATTACGTCAGTACAAGCAATATACGTGCCAGCCGATGACCTCACAGACCCTGCACCAGCTACATCATTTTCTCATTTGGATGCAACAACGGTACTTTCAAGGCAAATTGCTGAACTAGGTATTTATCCTGCAGTTGATCCTCTTGACTCAACATCTAGAATTTTGGATCCAAGAATAGTTGGGGATGAACACTACAGAGTGGCAAGAGAAGTTCAAAGAATTTTACAAACATACAAATCATTACAAGATATCATTGCAATTTTAGGCATGGATGAACTTTCTGAAGAAGATAAGCTTGTCGTAGCAAGAGCGAGAAAAATTCAGAGATTTTTATCTCAACCATTTTTTGTAGCAGAGGTATTTACCGGCTCCCCAGGCAAACTTGTTGAATTAGATTCAACGATCAAAGGTTTTGATGCTATCTGTAATGGAGAATACGATCATTTACCAGAAGCAGCCTTCTATATGGTTGGAACAATTGAAGAAGCAATTGAAAAGGCTGAAAAAATGAAAAAAGACGCTGCTTAAAATGCAAGTAGATATTGTAACACCTGAAAAAATTTCATTTTCTCAAAAGGATATAGCAATGGTGACCATACCTGGCATGGAAGGTCAGATGGGTATATTAGATAATCATGCGCCTATAGTAACTTTTATGAAGCCAGGTATAATAAATATAGAGGATAAAAATAATAAATATTTTTTTACATTAGGTGGGGTAGTAGATTTTAAAAATAATATACTTTCAATTTTGTGCCAAGATATTTATGACATTGAGGAATTAACAGATCAAAAAATCAATCAACTTAAAAATAATGCTAAGGAAAAAATCGAAAGCGATAATTGTTCCGACCAGGATGCTTTTATATCAAATACTATCTTAGATGAGTTGAATTTATTGAAATCTAAATGAAATTATGAAATTCATCAATAACAGATATATATAGTTTTCTTTTAAAAGGAACAATCAAATCAGGAAGTTCACTTACACTAACCCATTTCCATTCATTAAATTCTGGATATTTTTGATTAAGATTTATTTCACTATCTGGTCCTAAAAACTTAATCAAGTACCAGTTTTGTTTTTGACCTCTATATTTGCCTTTCCAGATTTTACCAAGCAAGGAATCCGGGAGGTCATAAGTATATTCCCCTTTAGATTTTTGGACTACTCTAATAGATTGAATTCCTGTTTCTTCATATAGTTCTCGTTTAGCGGCAGATAAACAATCTTCATTTTGATCTACGCCACCCTGAGGCATTTGCCAAGCTTTTTGATTATCTATTCTTTTACCTACAAAAATTTTTTTATCATGATTGAAAACCATCATCCCAACTCCTTTACGATAAGGCAGAAGTTTTGATTTAGTCATGACGCTTTTAGCAACTCAATAGCATAATTAAGTTGATTATCGGTTTTAGTATTAATCTTAAAATCATTTTTATCTCTCTTAACTGTAATATCTGGTTCAACGCCTATTTGATGTATCGACTCGCCAGATGGGAGGTAGTACTTCGCTGTCGTTAGCCTCAAACCTCCTTGATTCTTTAATGGAATAATAGATTGAACCGAGCCTTTTCCAAAGCTTTTTTCACCTATCAAAATAGCTCTTTTGTGATCTCTTAGTGCACCTGACACTATTTCTGATGCAGACGCTGACCCTTGGTTAATTAAAACTATGAGAGGTTTATTATTTATTTTATCTCCTTTTTTAGCATTAAAAATTTTAATATCGTTTTTATTTCTTCCTTTAGTAGATACAATTTCACCTCCATCTAAAAAAGTTTCAGTAATTTTGATAGCTTGAGATAATAAGCCACCAGGGTTATTTCTTAAATCCAATATATATCCATCGAGTTTATTGTTAGATATTTTTTTTAACTGCTTAATTAATTGATTATGACTTTGTTCATTGAACGCACGTAATCTTATGTATCCGATATTACTTTTAATTTCAGCTGAAACTTCTCTAATTTTAATTACCGCTCTAGTGATCTTAAATTTAATTTCTTCTTCTACTTCAGGCCTACGAACAGTTATGTTGATACTTGTACCAATTTTCCCACGCATTAATTTTACTGCATCAAGTAATGTCATACCCTTTACTTGTTTGCCATCAATTTTCACTATATAATCTCCAGCTAGGATACCAGCCTTGTCAGCAGGGGTACCCTCTATTGGTGTAATGATTTTTACTAAACCACCTTCCATAGTGATCTCAATACCAAGTCCACCAAATTCACCTTTTGTGTCTCTATTCATGCTCTGAAATGCTTCTGGACTCATATAAGATGAATAAGGATCAAGAGATTGAAGCATTCCATTTATAGCTGAGTCAATAACTTCATCCTGCTTAACTTCATCAACATACTGTTTTTTAAGTGTGTCAAGTACATCACTAAAGAGATCTAGTTTTTGATACAATTTGTCATTTGGGTTTGCTAAAGCTGGTGTAACTAAAATAATTACCGAGGAGATTATTAATAGATATTTAAAAAATAATTTTTTCATTGTTTATGATATGGATGATTTGATAATATTGTAGCACATCTATAAATTTGTTCACACAAAATAACTCTTGCTAAAGAATGTGGAAATGTCATTTTACTAAGTGAAATTCTTTCAAACGTCACCCCATTATTTGTAAATCCTTCTGGTTTTCCTAAAAAAAAATTAATCAATTCGACTCTATTATTATTAAAAGAAGCAATTTTTTTGGATAAATCTAATGTACTTAAATTAGTACCCTCTTCATCTAACAAAAAGTTTTTTATATTTTGGTTACTATTAATTTTATATTTTTTATGGTCAGGTATTTTTTTTATTTCAACTTTTAATATTCCACTTTTTTTTAGCGCGCATATTCTTTTAATATACAAATCACATATTTCATTTTCTATTTTTTTATTTAATCGACCTTCACATAAAATATCTATTTTCATTAAATGGTAATTTGTTGTTTAGGTAAAATATCCTCCCACATTTTTTCAAGGTTATATGATGATCTTTTTTCTGGGTGAAAAATATGTATTACAATCTCTAAAGCATCTATCAGTTTCCAGTCATCGCTATCTTGACCTTCAATACGACAATCATCTAATCCAAATGACTTTAGTTTTTGTGCTGTATTTTCCGAAATAGACTGTATATGCCTGGAAGATGTTCCGCTCGCGATTACCATGTAATCTGCAATGGAGCTTTTATGTTTAAGATCTATTACAACAATGTTATGAGCTTTATTATCATCTAAGATTTCATATACTTTATCTATTATTTTTTTTGTCAAATTATTTATCTATAAGTTTTTATATAATCTATTTTTAATATTTGATGAAGATATTTTTTTTCCTTTATCACTTATATAAATCCATACTTTTTGAGGTACTGATTTAAAATGTTTCAAATTTTTTTTCATGAATTTGCTATAATTTTTAAAAAAAAACGATTTTCTAAAAACATCGTAATATCCAGGCCTATTTATCACTACCAAAGTGCAAGCATTTATTATTTGTGAATAATTTTTCCACTTGTGAAAAGATTTTACATTATCAGAGCCAATTAGAAAAAAGATTTGTGAATTTTGATATTTCTTTGTAATCAAATTAATTAACTGATAAGAATATTTTTTATTATAATTATTAACTACAATTTTTTTTATATTTTGCGTAATTTTTTTAGATAAATCAATTCTCTGTTTATAAGTATAATAATAATTTTTTTTTAATAACGGGTTTTTTTTTGACACAGTCCAAATTAGTTTTTTTAATTTTATTTTTTTCAAAAATATTTTTGATATATGAATATGACCTTCATGAGGTGGATCAAACGAGCCACTAAATATACCAATTCTATTTCTGTAGGTTTGTTTCAAGGACGAATTTGACCTTTTCCATTCACAACATATTTATAAGTCACAAGTTGTTCTAAACCGACAGGCCCTCTTGGATGCATTTTGTTAGTGGATATCCCAACCTCTGAGCCTAAGCCAAATTCGTACCCATCTGCAAACTGAGTCGATACATTTGTCATTATTATTGAGCTTCCAATATTTTTTTCAAAAGTTTTAATGTTACTTTTGTTATTTGAAATAATACATTCTGTATGATTTGTTCCATATTTTTTTATATGTTTTATAGCTTCATCTAAATTTCCAACAATTTTTACTGATATTTTAGAGTCCAAATATTCTTTTGACCAATCATTTTCTTTAGCCAAAAAAGTTTTATTAAATATACTTTTTATTTTTTTATCACCGATAATTTGACAACCATAAGTGTTCAATTTTTTTAAAATTTTATAAATATCATTTTTTTTAACAGACTTATTAATTAGCAATGTTTCTGCTGCACCACAGATACTTGTTCTTCTAAGTTTAGAGTTAATTATCAATCTTTCAGCTGTACTATAATTATACTGACTGTCTAGATATACATGACACAATCCTTCTAAGTGGCCAATTGTTGGCACGTTTGATAGATCTAAAACTTTTTTAACAAGACTTTTACCACCTCTTGGTATGATAATATCAATGTAATTTGACATTTTAGACAACATTAAATCAACAATTTTACGATCTGTATTATTTACTAGTTGAATGCAATCTTGATTAATTTTATTTTTTTTCAAGCTTGACCTGAATAAATTTGAAATGAAAATGTTAGATTGCAAGGCTTCTTTACCTCCACGAAGTATTGCTGAATTTCCAGATTTAAAACTTAATATTGCAACATCAGATGTAACATTAGGTCTTGCCTCGTATATCACTCCCAATACACCAATTGGCATTGTTACACGATTTATAATTAGCCCATTAGGACGTCTCCACTTAGCAATAACCTTATGTGTGGGATCTTTAAATGAAATCACCTCCTCAATTGAGTTAAGTATAGACTTTATTCTGTCCTTATTAAGCATACTTCGATCTATTAAATTTTCTTTAAGCTTATTTTTTTTACTTAAAATTATATCTATTTTGTTAGCTTTAAGAACATTATTAGAATTTTTTTTGATATTTAAATAAAAAGATTTTAGTACTAAATTTTTCTTTTTTTCTGTCAGAATTGATAAATCTTCAGAGGCTTTTTTGGCTTTAATACCTAAATTAGTTATATAATTTAATTTATTCATTGTATTAAAACCATATTATCAATATGTATTACTTCACCTCTTGATATATATCCCAGTTTATTTTTAATATTATCACTCTTTATACCTTTGATTTTTAAAATTTCATCACTTGAATATGAGGTGACACCAACGCCAACTTTATTATTTGATATATTCATGATAGATACAGTGTCTCCTCTATCAAATTTTCCTTTAACCTCAATAATTCCAACTGGAAGCAAACTTTTTCCTTTAGAAACTGCATTTGTAGCTCCATCATCAATAATAATTGATCCTTTATTTTTAATGCTACTTAATATCCATTTTTTTTTTGCATTATATCTATTTGTGTTTGGAATAAATACAGTGCAAAATTTTTCTTTCTCTAATTTACTTATAGGATTATTTACAGAGCCTTTTGTTAATATCATTCTACAACCAGATGACATACATATTTGTGCTGCATCAATTTTTGTTATCATACCACCCGAGCCATAATCTGTTACACTTTTTGAAGCACTCTTTAATATACTATCTGTTATAGCTTTTACCTCTTTAATGTGTCTTGCTTTTTTAAATTTTTTTGGATCTTTGGTATAAAGACCATCTATGTCAGATAACATTATTAAAGTGTCCGCGGATGTAATTTGAGCAACACGCGCAGCTAAACGATCATTATCACCATAACGTATTTCATTTGTAGCAGTGGTATCATTTTCATTAACTATAGGTATTCCTTTAAGTTTAAAAATATTTTCAATTGTGTCTTTAGCATTTAAAGCTCTACGTCTACTTTCAGTATCTTCAAGTGTAAGCAAAATTTGACCAACTTTTATTTTCCTTTTAGAAAGAGATTTTTTAAATAAATTTATTAATTCAATTTGTCCAATAGCTGATACCGCTTGATATTCTTTTAATTTCAGATTTTTTCTATTAATTTTTAAATATTTACAACCCAATGCAATCGCGCCACTAGTAACTATAATAATATCAATCTTTTTTTTTGAAAGTTTTGAAATATCATCAGATAGCTTATTAACCCACGTAATATTAATTTTATTATTTTTAATTAATAATGAAGAACCAATTTTAATTACTATTCTTTTTGATTTATTAAAT
>MDTD01147408.1_pt1 | contig 12252 bp, 11 predicted proteins | sample 811221 | NCBI WGS metagenome assembly MDTD01 (sample SAMN05326646, study PRJNA326480) | marine metagenome | isolation source: seawater | place: Pacific Ocean: South West | collected 2011 | reverse complement strand
CCCTTATAGTTGATAGAGAAAATAAAATTGTGTTAGATGGTTCTCATAGGCATGTGTTTCTTTTGATGGAAGGTTACCAATTAGCTCCAGTTCACTTTGTGGATTATTCTGACCCTCACATTAGAGTAGGTACTAGTAGAATTCATAGGATGTTAATCAAAGGAAATGTAGGGATATCGAAAGAAGAAGTCATTGAAAGAGGATTAAATTCAAATCTTTTTAATCCTCGAACAACAAGACACTTTTTCCCATTTTTAAGGGACGAAATTGACATTCCTTTAGCGTCTTTGATTCAGAAGCCTAGTAGAGACGTAACTATGAACATAAGCAATGATGATTTAACAACCGAAATTAATCATAATGAAAAATACATTAGAGAAATCGAAGAAGAATCAGAAGAACTGATAAAATACATTATGGAAGGAATAAATACAAAAAAATATCTTCAACAACAGCTAGATATTATGAAAGATAAACAATGACAATTGCATTTTTCCCAGGTAAATTTCAGCCTCCTCACATTGGCCATATAATTACTGTTATGAACATATATGAAAAATATGATAAAATAATCATAGGAATAACAAAAGATGTTCCCCAAGTTTTATCGCAAATTGAGATAAAATCTATATTTGAGTCAATATTTAGACCGCTACCAAAAATTAAAATTGAATTAGTATCTGAAGTAATTACAGGAAATGAAAATGTAAAAAACATATTACCTGCTTTTGATATTTTAGTTTCAGGTAATGATAAAGTGATTAGACACGTTACTAATTTAGGAATTAAAGCAGACTATTTACCTCGATCTGAGGGTGTAGGATATAGCGGTACAGAGATTCGAACCCTCTTCAAAACAGGAATTGATTAACAGTTGAAAGATAACAGTTTTAGAACTTTCATAAGAGAAGGTTGCACAGACAGGCAACAAAAGATTTTATCGAAAAGTTACTTTGAATTTTTTCACTATTATATTGGCCACAGGATTGGCTATTTAGCATGGAGGTTAGGTATTTCGGCTAATTTACTATGCCTTTTACGTATGTTTGCCGTTTTTATCGCTTTTTCATTACTTCTTCAAGAAGGCTCTGAAAATACTTTAAGAAGACTTTTAGGAGCAGCCTTAATAATTTTGCAAAAGATAGCAGATTATGGAGATGGGCCTATTGCTAGGGTCTCCCGTACTAGTTCACCAGTAGGTAGACAATTGGATATTTTAGGAGATATTGCTCCAAAATTCATGGCCTTAGTCTTACTTGCTTGTTGCACTCCTTTTAGCATTGTAATCCCTACATCTGGTTTTTTAATTTATCTTCACGTTAAAATTGACGAGTGGCTCACATATGGCCGTACTCATCTCAAAGAATCCACACGTAATCCTTACTTCATTAATTATAAAGACTCAGGTAAAATTCCAGAAGTTAATGTTATTGCTCGTTATTCTATTACTTTTCCAATACTTCTCTACTTGTTGCCTTTGTTTATTGCAATATTTAATTCACCCGAATACTTTTCTTGGTTTAAAGATGCTTGCTTAGCAATTTACATTATATTTTTCACACTTCATTCATACATGTATTGGGTTACACTGGTACCCAGCAACAAAGCTAAAGAGGTAGAAATTAATGATACTTAAAAAAAAATATTTTCCATTGATTAGCATAATTTTGATCAGTTTAGCTATACGCTATCCTTTGACTCATTCGCCTATAGGAAAAGACACTTGGGATACTATCTTCTATACTAATACTATTTTGGAGATGGGTTATGCTGTGTGGATAATAAATCCGTTGTCGTTTTTTGGATTGTATCCGGCTTCAGATAATGCAGGAATTTATTATCAAATAGGAACTTTATCTCAACTTTGTGGGATATCCGTAGAATTGGGAATGTTATTAGTATCTTTTAGCAATACAATTTTGTTAATAAATATACTATTTATGTTTCACAGTTTATTAAAATTTAATATCAATCTAAGTTATATTTCGATATTATTCTTTACAAATTTGCCATTAGTCATACGTTATACACATTGGATGGGAACTCCTAGAATGTATGTAGTAATCTTATTTTTATGTGCCTTTTTTTGTCAAATAAGATATTTCTATACTCTTAGCATTAGATATATTTTACTATTTATTTTTCTTTTAGTCGGAACGATGTCCATGCACGGTTCCTACACTTTCGGAGTTTTCATATATTCAATACCCTCATTTTTGTTTTTTATTTTCAAAAAGCAGGCCAATTTTTTTATAAGTTTTTATCGACCTCGAATAAATGCACCTATTAAATCCCGCTCCGTACTAATTATCAGTTTTTTTGTATTAGCTTGGTATTTATCTGCAAACTTATCATCAATAGGTGATTTTTCTGAGATTGCTAAATTTAAAGAAAATTCTATATTTTCACTAGAGTATTTTGAAAGTTTTGCGATAACTACATTAGGATACTATGGTCCAATGATTTTTGTTGCTTTTCTTGGATATATACATTTTAATTCTCGTGATTCCATGATTAAGAATAGGCAACATTTTCTGTTACCTGCACTTGTGGTCCCCCTCGCTCTTAATATTCACTATCTAATTCATTTTAACACAATAATATTCTTTGTCTTATTCAGTTACGGACTAATAATTTTAAATAAATATTTGCCCAAGAAAGTCCTCATTCCATTTTTATCTTTTAGTATTTTTTCGATTTTAATTTGGAGTTCTTTTATCCATTCAGGCATTTATAACTTTAATGGGCCGTGGGAAAGCGATTATAACGATGATGAATACGATTTGGCAATTTACACAACAAACAGAGAGCTAAATGGTATGTTCTTCATAAGAGACAGTATGAGCAAAGATCAACACTTTTTATCTGAAATTCATAGGTCATCTATTGCCCATTACACAGAAAGACCTCCACTTCTGGCAGGCTCAGGTGGTGAAGAGTTAATCTATGGGTTTGAGACTAAAGAATCGATAGAGGGAAAAATTTATAGAAACAGTTTAATTTATACTTTCACAGATCCTTATTTGATCGATGCTAATGACCGTCACAATGCTGTTATTAATAGAGAGATATACTACATAGAGAATGTTGATAATGAATTGACTCAACAGATTTTAAATCAATATAATGTTTTTGTTATAGATTATTTACATCACCAAGATAATACTCTCATAATAAGTCAATCAATAGATAGGAGCTACACACTTTATCTTAATGATTGTATTCAGATTTCTAATCATGCCTAATCAATTTTTCATATGAAAACAAGAATATGCGTGTTAAGCCCAGGAATATTACCTTGGTTTAACTTATCCAAAAATAGAACAGGGGGTGCAGAGAAACAAGTCTCATACATGATTAAGTCATTATGGAAGGACTATGAATTCCACGTTCTCGTTTATGATTTAAAAAGAGAAAGAGTCAAATTAGGTCCCATTTTTTTCCATAAAATCCAAAAGTACTTTACTAAAAAAAATTTTTTTATTAATTATTTAGAAAGTAGACTTTTACTTCCATTTGCATTGTTCCATTTAATTCGCAAATGCGATTGCGATATAATTTATCAAAGAGCTTTTCATAAAAGATATATTTGGATATATTTTTGGTCAAAAATCCTAAATAAAAAATCAATTTATCACATTTCAGACGATTCCCAGATACGGGCTTCTAGCTCCGTTTTGTCGCCTGTGAACTTTATTCTTAATTTGGTTTACAGACAGTCAGAGTTATTAGCACAAAATAATTATCAGATTTCTGAAGCGCTAAAAATCAATCATAGAGTTGTTAAGGTCCCACAAGTGATTAAATTACCAGTCAATTATGAAAATCCCTCACCAAAAAAAGTTCCCTATGTTATTTGGATTTCTAATATTAAAAGAAAAAAAGGTCTTGAAATTTTATTAGATATTGCTGATAGAATGAGTAATATTTCGTTTGTTATGGTAGGAGGGATTTCAGATGAACGCTATTTTAGTAATTTTTCTCAAAAAATATCATCTTTAAATAATGTAAAAAGATATGGTTATGTTACTCCCTCAAAATTAGATAATTTGATTAAAGAGGCTACTTTACTTCTTAATACTTCTCATTACGAAGGCTTTGCAAATACCTTTTTAGAAGCTTGGTCTAATTGTTTACCTGTTGTCAGCTACAACATTGATCCAGACGATTTAATACGAAAAGAGGGTATCGGTTTTGTTTCAAATAATGTTCAGGAATTATGCAATAGGATTACTTTGCTTATTAACGATAAAGAACTTTGTAATAAAATAGGTAGTAAAGGAAGAGAAATTGTTGAGAAAAGATATAGTACAAAAAATATTGCAAAGTATTACAAAGAATTCTTTGAGAAAGTTCTGGTAAATTAATTTCTATAAATGGTTGAAAAAAATATAGATATCATTATAACAATAGACTATGAGATTTACGGAGATGGTTCCGGTGATGTATTTAGAGACATTATTTCACCCACGAGCATTTTTCTAAATGTTTGCGATACATATTCAGTTCCAGCTACTATTATGTTTGAAATTGCAGAGTACCTCGCATTTAGAGAAACATTCGAGAATGGTAAACTAACAGATAATCTCTCTAAGCTAATGTACGACCAAGTACAAGATGCCTATTCTAAGGGTCATGATGTCCAATTGCATATACATCCTCAATGGCTCGATTATAGTTATAACGGTAAATGGAACATAAATGAATCATTCTGGAAATTGTCTAATTTACCGAATGGTTACGGAAGTTTAGGTGATCCACTATCTATACTTGGTGCGTTAGCATTGGGGAAAGAAGAGCTTGAAAATATTTTAAGACCGGTAAACCCAAATTATGAATGTATTGCCTTTAGAGCCGGAGGATTTTGCATTCAACCTAGTAGTGAAATAATTGAAGCTCTGAAAGCTTTACAAATTAAAATTGATACATCATTATTCAATATGGGTTTTGCCCAAACATCTACCTATTCATATGATTTCAGGAAATCTTTTAGCCATTATGGACCTTGGTGGACTACTTCTGAAAGTGTGTGTAATAAAGGTAGAAAAAAAGAGAATATTCTCGAGTTTCCAATATTAGCATTTCAGAGGATGTACTTGCATAATTTTACGTTTAGCCGGCTTTCCTCATTTATTAAAGAAAAAATGAAGTTTAGAAATCGGTTAGGAGAAAATCAAATTCAATCTAAAATTGGTCTTAGTCATATTTTTAAAAATCCTTTCTCAAAGTACTCGAAAAAGTGGGATTTTTGTAAAATGAGTGGCGAAGAGATGTACTCCTATCTCAAAGCAATTAGCATACACCAAGATTTTAATGATATAAATGATATTTCTTTAGTTATGATAGGTCACTCTAAGGATTTTATTGATAGGAATCCATTAACAAATTTTTTTAAAAGAGTTAGGGATGACTCAGAGTTATCCTGTAAAGTAAATTTTTGTACATTCAATGATGTTTTAAAAAAACATCAGTAATTTTTATTTCGTGAACATATCCATATCTGATAAAAAAATTACAATTCGCAGAGTGCTAAATCCGCGAAAATATTGTTGGAATGATTTAATCAAATCCTCAAGTGAAGGAACACCCTATGGACTACTTGATTACATAAACTTAGAAGGTTATTCTGATAAAAAATGTTTTGTTATGGCGTTTGACTCTGATGGAAAAACTGTTGGAGCAGCAGGAGGTAGAATTCGTGGAAATATACCACTTTTTGGTTTTTTATCAAAAGTTTTGTGGATTGATATTGGACCAATTGTTAGTTTAACTGATGAAGGAGAAATTATTAAGCTTAAAATTAACTTGCTCAAAGAGCTTAAGCACCAATCAAAAAAATTAGGATTAAATAAAATTATTAGTTCAGATTATATTAGAGATAACCATTTCCAAGCATTTGAATCGGAAGATTTTAAGGGTTCTTCCTTTTTAGCCTTTCCTGTAGATTTAAAGAAACATTACAACAAAGACAGTGAGAAGCAAGCTGATCTGTCATGGGATGAAATATTGAAGCGAAAGAAGTTAAAAAAGGAATTAAAAAAAAATTCTTTGAAACTCTCGAAATATTCATTTAAGAAGGAATTCAGGAGATTAATTAGAGAATCTAAGAAGATAAATAACCTAGAAATAATTCATGAGTTAGAAAAGAAAAATACCGTTTTAGTTAAAGAATTTCAAAAAGTTATTGAAGTAACATATAACCGTGCCATAAATATTAATCCTAACAGTACAATGCAATTAAAGTCTATGGATTATTTTACAAAATTACTTTCCATGAATGATTTTAAAACACATATAAGCGCCGCATTTATTGATGGTAAAATAGTTTCAGGAATGTTGATTTTGTCGGATGGTCAAAAAGCTGTCCTTCATTTAGCAGGTTCTGTTAGAAATATACCTAAAGGCGTATCTAATTTACTATATGCAGAGGTAATCGAATGGCTTAAAATTAAAAATCATTTAATCTTTGACCCTGGAGGAGGTCCGAAAAATGCCACACCTAATAATCCTTCTTACGGCGTATTAAAGTTTAAAGAAGGTTTGGGAGTTCCCGCGGTAGAATTCAAAAGATGGGAATTTTCAATTAATAAAGTGAGGGCAAATTTATTAGATTTGCTAATCAAGCAAAAATCTTTAGTGCGTTTTCTTCGTTCAAAATTAAATCTTTAAAATTCAAAAAATATTATGTCTTTCAGTAAAGTTGCAATAATAACTCCTGTAAAAAATGAAATTAATTTTTTACCCAAACTTCTAGAAAATATACTAAATCAAAGTTTGGTACCTTGTTTCTGGTTAATTATTGATGATAATAGTGACGACGGTAGTTCTGAGCTAATTTTAGACTATGCTTCAAAGTATGGCTTCATTTATACTTTTAAAAATGATTCGTCCAAAAGAGATATGCTGGTCCATTATTCTACATTGATCGAAAAAGGGATTAATTATTTAAGATATAAAGAAATTGATTATGATTTTTTTGGGATACTAGATGCAGATATTTTATTATCTAAAGGCTATTACCAGAGAATAGTTGAAAAGTTTAATAAAAAATCGAATCTTGGGATAACTAGTGGTTCAATTTTAGTACCTGGTATTTCCGGCTTCGTTAGGGAGGGTATCAAAAATAGGTCTGATTCGCCTAGGGGTGGAAATAGAGTGTTCAGAAAAGAATGCCTAAATCAAATAAATTTTAGATCTGAAATTAGTTCTAATGGATTATCACTTGCGAGAGCTAGAATGTGCGGCTGGCATACTAGTTTTAATCCAGAAATAATATCTGTACAGAGAAGAAAAACTTCGACAGTAGGAGGAGCTTCTATTAATTACAAGATGATAGCCCGGAGGTTGCATTATGTAGACACTCCCTTCTTACAAGTATTAGCTAGATTTATTAGGTATGTTTATACTGTAAACTTCTTTTCAGCAGTAATGATGATTTTTTATTTCATTAACTTTTATATTATTGAAGCTCCTCAGTGTGACAATAAAAAATTAATTAAATATATGAGAGTTGATAATTACAATATTTTTAAGAAAGAAGTATTCAGTAGAATTTTTAATAGAAGTTGAATTAAAATTACATAATGGATAAAAGCAGTGCAAAAAGAGGTTTAGTCAATGCCTCTTATCTGACAATCGGAAATCTGGTTTCTCAGGTTATTGGTATATTTGGATTTATTTATATCGCAAGAATGTTGGGCCCTGAGTCTTATGGGATTTTTATAACGGTTACTAGTTTTGTTGGATTATTTACATTATTCACTCTTAAAGGCTTGAATAAGGTTATTGTAAGAGAAGGTTGCAAAGATATAGAAAATTTGCCCAATATTCTTAATCAAACTATTGGGATTAGAAATGCCTTTATTATTTTTTCAATTATTCTTTGCATAATTTCCACAGAGCTTACAGGTTACAGTAATCAGGTGAAATTTTTCATAATATTGTATAGTCTTGAGCTCGCAGAATTCGGAATTAGTACCTATTTGAGCACTATTTTTCAGGCTTCCGAAAGAATGAAGTTTCTTGCTATATTTGATATTGTTAATCGTCTCTTGATAACTTCCTTCTCTGTACTATTTCTTTTCATGGGCTATGGTCTTTTAGAATTATTTCTAGTACATTTATGTTGTTATCTTTTTGTAATAATTTGTAAATATTATACCTCAAAAACAATAGCTGAGTTTAATTTTTTATCACCTCTTAAGTATGATGATGCGGTTATAAGGTCTGCAATAACTTTTTCATTAATAGGCTTTTTAAATATTTTTGTTGTTCGTGTCGACGCAGTTATGATATCTCTCATGAGCACATCTACAGATGTTGGCTTGTACGGTGTTGCTTTTAAAATTTCTAGAGAGGCTATTCTTCTTAGAAATATAGCTATAGTTTCTTTTTTACCAATACTGGTTAAAAGATTCGCTGAGGGGCCGGTCAAGCAATATACAATGGTAAAGTATACCTTTGGTTTTTTCTTTTTAATATTATTTTTAACATTATGTTCTTTGTACTTTATAGATGATTTTATCAGAATATTCTTTGGTGAGGAGTATGCATCTTCAGCTAAAATCCTCAAAATTATGTCATTTTATCTCTGTTTCTGGTGGGCAGTTTTTCCTTATGTCACAGCAGCTCAAGCAACTCACAATGAAAAATTCATCTTATTACCTATTCTTATTATGGCAATCCTAAACATAGGATTCAATTATGTTTTTTTTTATGAATTTGGACTGATTGGATTCGCTTATTCCAAGGTGCTAGTCCACATAGTTGGTTCGATGGTCCTTTGCTTTCTTATACATTTTAAGCTGAGAGAGCAAGGTCATCTAGTATAATTTAGGATGAAAGAAAGCAATATGTTACATAAATATTTTTCAGAGCTTAATAATAAAAATATTAGGTATAGCCACTGGAAAAGTAACATACGTTTAGCTAAATCATTTAGAGGAAAAACCGACTTCGATCTTTTATTCGATATAGACTCTAAGAAAGAGGTTGAAGAAATTAACTACAAATATGGATTTATTAGGGTTAAGTCTCCGAAAGAAAAATCATATTCTCATATTGAAGATTATCTAGCTTTTGACTCTAAATCGGGAGACATTTTTCATTTCCACATCCATTACAGATTAGTTACTGGACGAAGCGAAATTAAAAATTATAATCTCCCATTCGAAAACATAATTTTAGAATCATCCTCTGAGCATAAAAAATATCCTGTAAAGACTCCGTCTTTTGAAATTGAGTTTATAATCCTACTAATTCGTGTAATTTTAAAGACAGAATTTGGTCCAAAGGAGATACTAAAAGGTTTGTTAGGTTTTAATATCTTGCCAAAAGTAATTGAAAGAGAAATTTTAGAATTAAAGACTTTGGTTAATTTTGAAAAGTTACAGTTAATTTTGAAAGAAGATTTTTCACTTCGAATTTACCCAATATTTGAAAGCTTTTTAAAAGATTTTGAAGACGGAAGCATTACTCGGTTTAAAATGCTTAAATTACACATATTATTGGCTAACAAGTTAAGTAAATTTAAGAGGTATAATAGTCTAATTGCTAGGATAATTATGTACAAAAATCGTTTTACCTTTTTCTACAAGTTGAAAACTGGTAATTCTAAAAAAATCTTTTTCAATTCCAATCTATCTTTGGGATTACTTGGGGTAGATGGTTCAGGAAAATCTACTTCAGTCAAAATACTAAAATCATGGTTTTCTTGGAAGCTCAATTCTAAAACGTTCTACATGGGTAAACAAAATACCCCAATTATGCGCTTATTTTCTTTTTTCAGGCCCAGAGCAATAATTAATTCTCTAAGAGGTAAAAGCCAAAATTCACACTCTTTTTTTGAAAAAATTGACGATATACTATTAAGTTTCCGCCTCTTAGAGCTTGCCAGAAAAAAGTATAGTATTTACAGGGCCGCCATGCATCAAAGAAACAGAGGTCAAATAATTATTTTTGATAGGTATCCTACAAATGTGTTTGCATCTGCTACAGCTACTATGGACGGTCCAAAAATTCTCGGCGCTATCAGGAATAAGACTAGCTTTATTTTAGCAATGTCCGCTCTGGAGACCCGTATGTTAAACAAGATAACTTTACCTGACATTACACTATTACTTAATGTTAGCCTTGAAAATTCGTTATCAAGGAAACCTGAACATGCTGGTAAGGAAAATATAATTAAGGATAAAATAGATTCATTAAGAACTATAACAAGTTCTACAGCATTTGAGATTAAATCAATTGATTCGAATAGACCTAGGGATGAAGTGATATTAGAGATTAAAAAAAATGTTTGGAGCTATCTGAGGAAGACCGCTTGAAATTAATAGAGTTGGTAGGATCTACAGGGTCAGGGAAAACAACGATTGCAAGAGCTATAGACTCTAATTTTAATTTATCAAAAACACATAAACTCTCATGGTACAGAAAATCAATTGCAAACTTTTTCATTTATGAGGAGCCGGTTAATTATATTCATAAATTAGTTAAATTTTCTCCCAATTTTATTGGCTTTAGAGATAAATTAGCCTATTGGATATATCAGAACGATAAGATTAGTTTAAAATACAAAAACCTCTTTCTTGAAAAGCATCTTCGACTTTACCTTCAAGTACTAAAAAATATACATTTTAGTCAACACACTGAATCTCATAAAGTTAATATCCGTAAATGGTTTTTGTCGACGGGAGGTATTTACCAATTTCTTCAGACTCACTACCATTCATCAGAATATTCATTGTTTGATGAAGGTTTTTTAGGTATTGCAGTTAATCAATTTTCAGGAATAAATCATCCCGTTAGAGACAAATCTTTAGAAAATTATTTAAAACTAATACCAGAAATTGACCTAGTCATAAATTTAAAAATAACTAAAGATGAATGCTATAAACGATTAAAGAAAAGGAATACCTTACCGATGAGGTTATCTGGTTTTAGCAATAAGGAAATTTTGAACTACATATATTCTTCAAACAAAGTCATAAACGAGAGTTTATCTTATTTAAAAGGATATAACGATAATTTAAAAATCATAGAAATTGATAATTCTAAAGAGATTGATTTTGTAACAAACAATTTAATTTCAGAAATAAAAGCACATATAAATAGCAAAGGGAAAGTGGTTAATGTTGATTAAAAAAATATTGATAACGGGAAATGCTGGATTTATAGGATATCATTTATCAAGCAAATTATTGGATATGGGTTTAGATTTGATGTGTATAGATAATTTAAATGATTACTACGAAGTTTCTCTAAAAAAATCTAGACTATCACTTTTGAAAAAGAAAGCAAAGGAGACAAGAGAATCTAGTTATCTTTTCAAAGAGGTAGACTTAAAAAATAGATTAAAATTATTTGAAATAATAGATGAATTTAAGCCGGATGCAATTTGCCATCTAGCAGCTCAGGCTGGAGTTCGTTTTAGTCTTCTTAACCCGCAAAGTTATGTTGACAATAATATTACTGCCACCCTCAATCTACTAGAAGCTAGCCGTAATTATGGTGTCAAAGAGTTTATTTTTGCTTCCACTTCTTCAGTCTACGGATTAAATTCTAGAGTTCCATTTTCTGAGGAAGATCGCACCGATACTACAATATCACCTTATTCAGCCAGTAAAAAGGCGTGTGAAAATCTTTGCCATACATATCATCATCTTTATGGCATTAATTTTAGAATTTTGCGTTTTTTTACCGTTTACGGGCCTTGGGGCCGTCCAGACATGGCTCTTTTTAATTTTACAAGAAATATTTTAAGCGATAAACCTATTGAAGTTTATAATCATGGTAAAATGAAAAGAGATTTTACTTATGTAGAGGATATAGTTGATGGCTTTATCTCAGCTATTAACGCTTCTCTAGATTTTGAGATTATTAACCTAGGCAGAGGTTTCCCAGTTAAATTATTAGATTTTATTAACGCATTAGAAGAGGAAATTGGCATCGAGGCTAATAAAGTGATGTTAGATTTACAGCCTGGTGACGTTCCTGAAACGTTTGCAGATATCAGCAAAGCCAAAAAATATTTAAATTATAATCCTAAAATTGATTTGAATCAGGGAATTGGCAAATTTGTAAAATGGTATGAAGATTATTTTAAAATTTAAACGTTATTAATTTGATAAAGCTTGTATTTATTAGCATAATTACTACAGTATTAAACTTTAAACATATCCGAATAGATAAGATGTGGTCTTTTTATTTTACAAATATGCACAAAATCTGGACGTTAGTCGAAAAAAATTTGCT
>MDTD01155252.1_pt1 | contig 12253 bp, 11 predicted proteins | sample 811221 | NCBI WGS metagenome assembly MDTD01 (sample SAMN05326646, study PRJNA326480) | marine metagenome | isolation source: seawater | place: Pacific Ocean: South West | collected 2011 | reverse complement strand
TTTAACACTTGCAAATGTGGGACTATGTTCGGTTAGCACAAAATAAAACATAGCTAAACTCTCACGAGACTCTGATAGATTGTGCTTTAAAGTCTTTAGGATTAATTTGATTCTACATTGATGATTTCGATAACAATCGATTTTGATACCGGAGTCATGCTACCTTTTGCAGTATATTGAAGCGGTACCAAAGGGTTTGCTTCCGGAAAATAACTGGCACAACAACCTTGAGGAATCTCAAACGGTATGACTCGGAAATTATTAACTTGCCTACATTCGCCTTTGTAATGACTTCGTATATTTATTACTTGTTCAGAGACAAGTTGTGCATCTTTCATATCATGTAAATTCATGAGAAGCACTCTTCTATCTCCACTTATTCCTCTGTATCTATCCTCTAAACCGTAAATGGTCGTATTGAATTGATCATGACTTCGAATGGTCATCATTAAGTAGCGATCTTTAGGTAACTTCCATTTTGGGATTTCGTGTAAATAAAAATTTACTTTTCCGTTTTCTGTTGGGAATTTTCGCTCATCACGAATAGGATTTGGTAGATAAAAACCGTATTTGTCTCTGACCCTCTGATTATAATCCTCAAAACCTGGGATACATCGAGAGATAAGATCACGAATTCGATTATAATCTTGAGCTAAGTAAAGCCAATCTACTGGATTCTTCTGATGAATTGTAGAAGCAAGTTCGCAGATTATTGACACTTCGCTTTTAAGGTGAACACTTGCAGGCTTCAGGTCTCCCTGAGTGGAGTGTACAATTCCCATAGAATTCTCTACGCTTTGAAATTGCTGTCCTTGTTCTTGGAAATCGCTCTCGCTCCTGCCGAGACAGGGAAGAATTAGGGCTCGTTTTCCCGTGACTAGATGAGAACGATTGAGTTTTGTGGAAACTTGAACACTTAATTCGAGACTTCGCAGTGCTCTTGCTGTTTGATTGGTATCAGGTGCTGCAGATAAAAAATTCCCTCCCATAGCGAACATGAATTTCACTTTTTGCTCAAGCATTTTCTGAATAGCTTCTACTGTATTAAAGCCATGTTCACGGGGCGGATCAAAATCAAAGACCCTCTCAAGATTATCAAGAAATTGAGAGCTAGGACGCTCCCATATTCCCATGGTTCGATCACCCTGTACATTGCTATGGCCTCTGACAGGACATACTCCAGCACCAGGGCGTCCTAAGTTTCCGCGCATTGCTAGGAAGTGAACGACTTCTTGTATGTTGGCGATAGCATTTTCATGTTGTGTTAGACCCATAGCCCAGCAACATATAATTTTTTTAGATTTAAGAATTAGTTCCACACTTCGATGTATCTGATCCATTAAAAGGCCGCTAGCTTTTAGTATTTCGTCCCAGCTTATTTCTCTAAGCTGCTCGAAGTAATTTTCATAACCGAAACAATAAGTTTTTAGAAAATCCCAGTCTATTGTTGAATATTCCTTTTCCATTTCCAAAAGTAGTTTATTTATTCCTTGAAAGGTAGCTACATCGCCATTAATTTTAATAGGTAAATGTAGTTGTGATAGCGGAGTTCCAGAGCTTAGGAATGATAATGGTTCTTGTGGATGTTGAAATCTTCGATTAGCGGTTTCGAGTAATGGGTTAATGGTTATGATAGTCGCGCCGTTGCGTACTGCAGATTGAAGACTACTGAGCATTCTCGGGTGATTAGTACCAGGATTCTGACCTATAATTAATATCATATCAGCTATCTCGAAGTCTTTTAGAGTTACTGTACCCTTCCCTACACCGATACTTTGTTTGAGTGCCTGACCACTAGATTCATGACACATATTACTGCAGTCAGGCAAATTATTTGTACCCAGTTTACGTACCATTAATTGATACAAAAAAGCGGTTTCGTTGCTAGTTCTTCCAGAAGTGTAAAATACAGATTGATGGGGAGAATCATGTTTCTTCAGCTGATTATTTATCATTTGGAAACTTTTTTCCCATGATATTGGTTCATAATATCTTGTGTTATCGCGTAATATCATTGGATGAGTCAATCGTCCTTGTTTGCCTAGCCAGTAATCATCTTTTTTCAGTAGCTCATCTACGCTATATTTGGAGAAAAAATCAGGAGTTACTCGATGCTGAGTTGCTTCTTCAGCTATTGCTTTTGCCCCATTTTCGCAAAATTCCGCAAAGCTTCTTTTCTCGTCGGGGTCCGGCCATGCACAACCTGGACAATCAAAACCATTATTCTGATTAGCTTTAAGCATCAACTGCGTACCTCTTATGAGACCAGTTTCAGAATGTAAATGCTCAAGACTTGACTTAATGGCCGACAAGCCTCCGGCACTATCAGGAATAGGATGAAGTTTAAGCTCGCCGAGTTTGTCCGGTATGACGGCAGGGGGTTTACTTTGAGTCTTTGCAGAAGTTTCATTTACCGAATGATCAAGTTTTGGCTTGGTTGGCTCGTTCATTGGTTACTCTCTTCCGTAGGTCTGGGAAAAAATGCAGAATCAGACTTTTTTTGAGTCTTCAGCTCGGACGGATGCAAGCAAGAATATTCCTTTTCAATGCTGATCTTCAGATTATCTACAATATATTTCAATTGTTCTAATTTTGTACTTTTTAAGTTAACAAAATCAGAATGAGGAATGAAAAATTTAAAGCCCTCATTACTCAACTCGACTTTAAAGACCTCAGCAAGCAAAATGCTAAAATTCCATTTGTAAGTCGATGTCTCCAATGACTGAATTAGTACGTTTCTATCACTCAATTCATAAAAATCATTGCGATCAAGTCTTAAGCGAATACTATTTTTATGTATCCTTAATTTCATCTTCTATTCCCTCAATTCGACTGGCATGGCAGTAGATGTTAAATCGTTCCGATTTCAAGAATCCCAAAAGAGTAATGCCAAATTTACGAGCCATATCAAGAGCAAGAGACGATGGGGCTCCAATCGCCGCGACTATAGCTATTCCTGATCTAGCAGCCTTCTGAAGCAGCTCAAATCCTGCGCGACCGCTCAGTAGTAGTACGGTATGAGATAGACGATCAAATTTTTGTTCTTTTAAGACAGATCCGATAAGTTTATCCATGCTGTTATGCCTACCTATGTCCTCTCTAACTTTAATAAGCCCGTTAACAGGTGAAAATAGTGCGGAAGCATGGAGTCCCCCACTCTGAATGAATTGCGGTTGACTGAGCTGAAGTTCTTTGAACCATTCGAAAAATTTGTGTTTGGGAATCGGTTGTTCGCTCCAATAAGTTTGACGTGAGGGTAGATGTTCTAATTCATCGAAGCGACAAATTCCGCATGCACTGTGAGAAATACTATTGGCTGAGATTCCCGGTAGGGTTGGTAAATATTTTAGTGAAACTTCGCAGTGATTATTGTCAATCCACTCAATTTCCAAAATGTCATCGAGTTGCTCAATAAAACCTCCCGTAAACAAAAACCCAACTACCAGATCATCTAAATTTCCAGGACTGCAAAGTGTTAAGCCTAATGACCCGTGATGCTTAATCGTAATGTGCAAAGGCTGTTCTTCCGCAATAGATTCAGTTCTAAGTGATTTGGCAAAGTTTGATTTTGATAATCGTAGCGCTGATACAGATCGTAAGCATTGGGAATCGGGACTCATATTATTCATAATATCCCATTCAGAGGAATTTCGCTGTGCTATATTTAGTCCACTATGACTATAAAATACGATTCTTTGGTGTTAGAGAAACTTAATTACAACTCATACTTAAAAATTCCCCAATTGCTAGAATTGCAGGATTTAATTTCTGAGCCCCAGCATCATGATGAAATGTTTTTTATCATTATTCATCAGGCTTCTGAGCTATGGTTTAAGAATATTCTGCATGAATCAGATAAGGTGATTGAAGCTTTTCAAAAGCCCTCTGTAAGCAGAGCATTAAAGGGTTTTAAGCGCATTACGGCAATTATGGATTTAATGGTCAAGCAAATTAATCTTTTATCAACGCTTACACCGGTAGAATTCGCCGGTTTTCGGGATAGTCTCAATCCAGCGAGTGGTTTTCAATCAGTTCAATTTCGTGAGATAGAATTTAAATTTGGGGTGCGTGATGCGTTTTTTCTCAAGTTTTTTGAGTCTAAACCTGAAGTAGCTCAAAAACTTGAAGAAATTAGTAGATTACCATCGATTTACGATGAATTTTGGAATAGTTTAAAGCTACTTGGGTATTCAATACCTGTGGAATGCGTAACTCGAGACTATACACAAAATCATGTTATGAATCCCGATTTAATTGAAGTCTTGAGGGGAATCTACACTGATCCAGGTGATGACTATCATTTGTGCCTTCTATTCGAAGCGATGATGGATTTTGACGAGAAATTTTCTCTTTTTAGATCGACGCATATGTTAATGGTAGAACGCACAATAGGTCACAAAAAAGGTACCGGTGGCAGTGCTGGTTATAAGTTTCTTCAATCTCGTTCGCATCTCAAATATTTTCCTGAGATTTGGGAAGTTCGTAATCATATTGGTAGTGGGAATTATGGGGGATAAATGCCAGGAGTAGTACAATCTTTGAGTGGTAAAAGGGCTATTGTTTGTGGTGCTAGTCGGGGCATCGGAGCAGCTTGTGCGAAGTCTCTCGCCGAGTTAGGTTGTTCGGTTGTACTACTAGCTAGAAATTACGATGCTATGGAAAGCTTGATAAAGGAGCTCCCCGGGAGTAATCATGAGGTTTTAGCAGTAGACCTAGGTGATCCAGATTCCTTAACAAAAGCTGTGTCGGGCTTGGTAGATCGTAGACCTGTAAATATTCTAATAAATAATTCAGGGGGGCCAAAGGCAGGTCCACTATTGGAGGCTAGCGAAAGAATATTTGTTGAAGGGCTCCAAAATCATGTCTTAGCTTCTCAATTGCTGGTGAACTTATGTTTAGAAGGTATGAAAACTACTCAGTACGGGCGAATCATTCAGATTATTTCTACTTCTGTGAAAGCTCCTATACCTAATCTTGGGGTGAGCAATACAATTCGGGGGGCGGTGGCTAGTTGGTCTAAATCATTATCTAATGAGCTAGGCCAATACGGTATTACAGTGAATAACGTATTACCTGGCTACACCAATACAGAGCGCTTACAAGAGCTCATTAAATCCGCTAGCTCAAGACAGGGCATAAGTGAAAATAAAATTATAGAGACTTGGAAAGATAAAGTACCGTTGGGTCGTTTTGCGGAAGCAGAAGAGGTAGCAAATGCAGTTACTTTTCTAGCGAGTCCCGGTGCGGCCTATATTACTGGGATAAATTTACCGGTCGACGGAGGAAGGACGCCTAGTCTATGAAATTTGATATCTTCTTTGCAATTTGTCAAACCCCGGTGGATGGACACACTCCAGACGAGCAAACCATGTTCAAGAATTTTCTTGAGCAATTTTTGCTCGCTGATAAGCTGGGATTTGGGATTGGCTGGATTGCAGAGACGCATCTATCCTGTCAGATTCAGAAAAAAAATCCAGGAGCCGTAGTTCCTCATTTTCAGGGAGAGATTGGATTAAATACTGATATTTTACAGATGGCCCATTGGCTTTATGCTCGAACTAGAAACATTGAAGTGGGTTCGGCGATTAGAAATATTTTGTGTAATGGTGGCCCATTGGCTCATGCTGAAGCGATTCGTACTTTTCTAACCATCCATCGCATGGATGCGAAAGATTCTCGAGGACTTAATATCGGTTTTGCATCGGGTCGTTTTCCATTTAGTAATACGCCTTACGGAATTCGGCCTCGTAATCCTGTCGAAAAAGCTCTTTGGCCTGTCTTGAAAGGCCGGGTTTTTCAGGAGGCTACTGAAATTTTTTGCCGTTTACTGAAAGGTGAGGTTATCGGTTCAGATGACATTCGTCAGCGTGGTTATATAAGATCTACGGATTTCAGGAATAAAGACGATTGGGAAGCAGTTGAGCAGGCCGTCGGTGAGTCAGTAGATCATGTCATAATTCCTTCATTTTATGATTTTGATCCTGTTGGGGTGATACCATTTGAGGCACCTATTGAAAAACTAAGATTGACAGTTGGCTCCGCGGACCCCGAAGTTCATGCGCTAGCAAATGAGATACTACCGGTGTCTGTTTTTAATTTATCTATAACACCTACGAAGCAGATTGAGGAAACTCACGCCAAGATGAGCAAAATTTATCATTCCTTGGGCGGCCCTTGGAAACGTGAATATATGCCTCGGACAGTACTATGCTTTTTGAATGATGATCAGGGTGTGGGAATCGATGAAAGACGTGACCGAGCAAAGAAGGCTGCAGTCAACGCGAATGAAAATTACTGGAAAGCTATCGAGGGTACTCTTGACCCTGCTAAGGTAGCTAACGCTACCGATAATGCTCTTGTCGGAACGCCTGAGGATGTTGTAGATCAAATAAGGCAGCGGTTTCATCCTCAAGATAAATTACTTCTTTGGTTTGATTTCAACAATCATAACAGTAATGAAGTTATGCAATGTATGCGACTATTTATGGAAAAAGTAGCCCCTCACTTTTGAGAATGGAGGCAAGCTGTGAGCACAGATATTAGCAATGCTTGGGTTCCCCTAGTCGAGTATCGGCGAAATGGTGTCGCCGAATGCACCATACATGGCGCAGTAGCATGGGTTACTGGTAAGCGTTTAATCTACAGTTGGGGAGGAAATGTTGTTTGCTATGGTCGTAGCATGATGAAACCAGTTATGATGAGGGTATTTAGTAGGGATTTGGATAATATTCTCAACTGGGAACAAAAGGCGATTTCTGTCTCCAGCCATAATGGGGATACAGAGCATGTACGGACGGTTAAATCTATTCTTAAAGAGTCAGAATTAGGATTAATGCAGACTCCTCATGCACTTCCCATGATTCAATTCGGTAAGCAGCGCCGTCGACCAAGGCGCTGGTATCATACTTGCTCGGGTGAGCATGCTGCTATTTTAAGAGGTTGTCAACTTAGAGGCTGGTCCCGAGTAGGTTATACATGGCCTCATCATCAGTTTACTCAGGAATATATTAAAGAGGTGCAAAAATTATTAGGTACTGAATGGAAACCTAGTGTGATTGCGAAGGATGGTTGCGGTTTACCAACTTTAAGTATGAGTGTAAATGAGTTAGCAACTATGTATGCTTCATTGGTTACCCGAAAAGATGAGGACTGGATATGGGATTCTATGGTGCGTAACCCTGACTTAGTTGGTGGATTCAATCGTCTAGATAGCACCATAATGAAGAGTTGTGATGGGAGAATTATCGCCAAAGAGGGCGCTGATGGGCTCCTTGGACTGGCCATTAAGCATGAAGATTATCCAGAGGGTTTAGGGGTCGTTGTTAAAATTGCACATGGCTGGGACAACACAGCGACTTGGTTTGTCGCAAGATGGATACTGGGTGTATTAGATTTTGAACTTCGCAATCCTTATGCATTAGATCGTCAGAAGGGATTCATTGTCAATGATGTAATACCACCAAAATTACGTCATAAAATATCGTCTATTCAAGCCTGGGATAGCTGGGATGTGGATCGTGATCGTTGGGAATTTGACCCTGAGAAATATCTGGAGTAGTGTTGGTGATTTTTAAAAATTATATAAATGGTCAGTTCATCGATGCAGCTAGTGGTGATCAAATGAATGTATATCAGCCTTCCACGGGAAAGGTTTATGCTAGGGTGGTTTCATCTTCGGTTGTCGATGTAAATACAGCTGTTCAGGCGGCTAATAAGGCTTTTTATTCATGGTCGAAATTGCCACTAGCCTCTCGAATCAATTTCTTAAATAGAATTGCTGAGGCCATCGAAAATAAAGCCCAATATCTTGCTGAATTAGAATCTACTGATCAGGGTAAACCACTAAATCTTGCATTAAAAATAGATATCCCAAGGGCTGCCAGCAATTTTAGATTTTTTGCGGGAGCAATTTCTCATCATCTGGAGCAGGCAAGTACAATGGATGGTCAAGCGATTAATTATTCATTGAGAGAACCCATAGGGGTTGCCGGTTTGATTAGTCCTTGGAATTTACCACTTTATCTTCTGACCTGGAAAATAGCTCCGGCTATTGCCTGTGGTAATACCTGTGTGGCTAAATGCAGTGAATTAACTCCTGCTACGGCTAATGCCCTATGTGAGATATTTTCTGAGATTGATTTACCACCAGGGGTAGTAAACTTAGTTCATGGACTGGGCCATCAGGTAGGACGTGCAATTTCAGCTCACCCTGATATACCACTGATTTCTTTTACCGGGGGCACCCAGACAGCTGTAGATATTCAACGGCAAGCTGCGCCTTACTTTAAAAAACTTTCTTTGGAGTTGGGCGGTAAGAATCCAAATGTGATTTTCGCTGACGCCGATTTTGATTTGGCAGTTGAAGAAAGTGTGCGGTCAGCATTTACTAATCAAGGCGAAATATGTCTTTGTGGATCTCGAATACTAATTCAAGAAAGTATCTATGATCAATTCAAACAAGCATTTGTTGCTAAAGTAAAATCACTCATAACTGGAGATCCTTTTTGTGAAAATAGTGATCTGGGTGCGCTGATAAGCGCCTCGCACAGAGATAAAGTTTTGTCATATATTGATAGTGCGAGACAGTTGGGTGGTACGGTTCTTTGTGGCGGAGAGATCCCTTTGTTAGAGGATGGACTGAGCAAGGGTTATTTTATTCTGCCAACAGTGATAGAAGGACTATCCCAAGACTGTGATGTAATTCAGCAAGAAATTTTTGGTCCTGTTGTAACATTACAGTCTTTCAGCAGTGAGCAAGAGGCGCTTAAACTGGCCAATGATACTCCGTATGGTTTATCAGCAACTATTTGGACGAAAGATTCTACGAGAACCCATCGTTTTGCAGCAGGTTTAAAGGCAGGTATAATCTGGGTCAATACCTGGCTTAAGAGAGATCTTAAAACTCCATTTGGAGGTTATAAAGCTAGCGGAGTAGGTCGCGAGGGCGGGCATTATTCGATAGATTTCTATACTGAATCTAAAAACGTTTGCATTGCACTTATTTGATGATTTAGGAGTTAGCATGACAGTTACTAAAGGTGTTATAACTAAGGGAATTCTTGCTCCTCATCCACCTCACCTTGTGTATGCGGAAAATCCGGAGCGTAATGAACCCAGAAGTGAAGGTGGCTGGGAGGTTATTCGATGGGGTTATGATAATGTTCGTAAAAAATTAAAAAAAGATCCGCCTGATGTACTGTTGGTACATTCCCCACACTGGCAGACTGTAGTTGGGCACCATGTGTTGGGTCTACCAGAATTTCATGGATTATCGGTTGATCCCATTTTTCCGCATCTATTTCGTTATAAATATGATTTAGAGGTAGATGTTGAACTATCAATGGCAATAAAGACGGGAGGTGAAAAACAGGGATTAACCATGAAAGTAATGCAAAATCCTAATTTTAGAATTGATTATGGGACAATTATTTCGCTTCATATGGTTAATCCTGACTGGGATATTCCCGTAGTTTGTATTTCTTCAAACAATTCACCATATTACTTTTCTAACGAGGTGGGTCAGAAAGAAATGGCTAAATTAGGTAGAGCTACAGCCCAAGCGATAGTTGATTCCGGTAAAAAGGCCTGGCTACTGGCGAGTAATTCGCTCTCCCATCGACACTTTACATGGGAAGCAGACATCCCTGAAGATATGAGCAAAGAGCATATTTATCATCATGGACAGTACTTATGGGATATGCAAGTTTTAGACTTAATGAAGAGGGGTGAATGCCAGCAACTACTCGACATTCTACCAGAATTTTTTGACATGGCTGTTGCTGAGGTCAAAGCAGGAGCTTTGGCTTGGATGCTACATGCAATGGATGTGCCAGATTACCCTGCAGAGGTTCACTCTTACGGCTCAGTCATTGGTACGGGTAACGCAGTAGTCGAATGGGATGCAATTAGCAGGGGGGAGGATCTATGAGTTTTGAAATTCCTGCAATGTATTTACTAGCCGGACAGCCCCATATTTTACTCACCCCAAGTGAGAGTCCTGCTTGGCAGAAGTTAAATGAAGGATATGCTTGCGTTCGTGAGGAAATTAACCAACTCGAACCCGATATGATTCTTTACATGTCAACACAATGGCTATCCGTTTTAGGTTGGCTTTTTCAGTCAGATCCCTCACCGGAATGGGTTCATGTAGATTCTAATTGGCATGATCTGGGAACTATGCCATACAAGTTTAAGGTAGATGAGGTTTTTGCACCAATTCATGCCGCAGAAGTAAAAAAAACCGGTAGGCACACAATGCTAGTTAATTATGAGGGTTTTCCCATTGACACAGGCACTGTAGTTGCTCAGAAGCTAATTAATCCGGAAAATCGTTATGCTGCAAGTATGCTCAGTTGCAATATGTATGCTGAGAAACAGGAGACCATGGCGATTGGAGCTAGTACGCTTAGGGCACTCAAAAAATATGATAAAAGAGTGGTGGTAATACTCATAAGTAACTTGTCAAATCGTTATTTCACTCACGATATCAATCCTCCGGAGGATTATGTATCAAGTAAAAAGGATAATGAATGGAATTTGAAGATCTTGGAATTATTAGCTGAGGGTCGTCTTGAGGATGTGGCTCAGTGTGCTCGTGAATTTGCTCGAGAGGCCAATGGAGATATGCAATTCAAAGGAATATGGTGGTTGAATTCAATAGGTCTGGAATCTAATGAGTTCAGTGGTCAAGTTTTTGAATACCAACCTGTATGGGGAACGGGCGCAGCTTTGGTGGGTTTGTATCCCAATGCGGATTTAAGAAAACTCTGGAATCAGCCTCTTGGCGCTGATCAGGGGAAAGTTGAAAGTACTACCGTGATTGAAAGTACTACCGTGATTGAAAGTCATGAGGCTGCATTGCCCGTAGGACCGTACCCTCATGCGAGAGAGGAAGGCGATTTTATTTTTCTTTCGGGTATAGGTCCAAGAGAAAGGGGGACTGATAATATTCCTGGTTTAAGAATGGATTCGAAAGGTAATGTTTTATCTTATGACATAAGTGCTGAGACTCATGGGGTCTTCCGAAATATCAAAGCAGTACTTGAGGCTTCGGGATGTAATTTAAGCGATGTTGTTGATGTTCAAGTTTTTCTCACAGATATGGAGGCCGATTTCAAGAAATTTAATGAGATTTACGGGGAGTATTTTCCACAAGATGGACCTACTAGAACCACGGTTGGTATAGAGGCTCTACCGACTCCTATTCATGTAGAATTCAAAGTAGTTGCGCGTAAACCAGAAAAAGGATAAGACAATGTCTGAAAATAGTTGGGAAGGAATACGAATTATTGATATAAGTCCGCCGATTAGCGATAAAATAGCAGTTTTTCCAGGAGATGTTTCTTTTCAAAGAGATGTCTCAATGGATGTAGCTCAGGGCGATCATTTGACCTTATCTTCTATCAGAAGCACCCTCCATGTAGGTGCCCATACAGATGCTCCAAATCATTACTCTCCCGATGGTTCTGGTATCTATTCGAGGAGTCTAAATCTATATATAGGTTCATGTGCAGTTATTGAAGTAGCACGATGTGAGGATGGTAAAATTGGGATGGATTACTTGCCCGAGGAGTTACCTGCACCAAGGATTTTGTTCAAAACAGGTAGCTTTCCAGATTCACAGAATTGGAATCATGATTTCTGGTTTTTTTGTCCCCAACTAGTAACGAACTTCGCTCATCGAGGTGGAATTTTATTAGGAATCGATACCCCAAGTATTGATTCCTCTGATAGCAAAAGTCTTCCTGCTCATAAAGCTGTCAGTGAACACGATTTAGCTATTCTTGAAGGTATTATTCTAGATCAGGTTGATCCAGGTGTTTATAATTTGATTGCTTTACCATTACCTTTAGTCGATGCGGATGCTAGTCCCGTGCGGGCAATTCTAATCCCTTAAATGTTCACTCATAAAAACTCACAAATATTATACTAAAAGCTATTTTGTTCGACTTAAATAGTAACCCGATTATTTAATATTTACCGAGCTTTAGTTTAATTTAACAAAATGTATTTCCACAGTCGTTTACTTTTAATATGTGTATGCATATTCAGTTTTCATCTTTGCACTCAAAACACTATGGCCTTAAAAGTCGGATTGAGTAATAGATTACCTGAATTAGATAAAGTGAAAAATCCCGATTTTAAGGAAACCTATCTCGGACTCAAGACATATACAAGTGGTATTAAACAAAAAAGTAGATTGAAATTTAATGCTGCTCTTTTGATAAATCCCTGCGACTCGACTGAACTAGTT
>MDTD01061579.1_pt1 | contig 12255 bp, 16 predicted proteins | sample 811221 | NCBI WGS metagenome assembly MDTD01 (sample SAMN05326646, study PRJNA326480) | marine metagenome | isolation source: seawater | place: Pacific Ocean: South West | collected 2011 | reverse complement strand
TTTTTCTTTTTTAAAATTTGAAAACATAATATGGAGCGGGCAAAGGGACTTGAACCCTCGACCTTCTCGTTGGCAACGAGACGCTCTACCACTGAGCTATGCCCGCAATTGAAAATAATTATAATATAGAGTATCTAGAATGGTCAACATAAATAAAATGTCACTACCAGAAACATGAAATTTTTAATATAGTAAATATATGAAAGCTTTTCCCGATGTAATACCTATTTTTCCTTTAAGTGGTGTAATCTACTTTCCTAAGACCAATCTTCCACTAAATATTTTCGAGCAAAGATATCTTGATCTTGTGAATGATACTTATGGAAAAGATAAACTTATGGGTATGGTGCAGTCGCAAAAAACTGGTGAAAGAGTATATAAAGTTGGATGTTTAGGACGAATAAGTGATTTGCAGAAAAGTGACGATGGTAGAATTTTGATTAACTTGACTGGAATTACAAGATTTAAAATTGTTGAAGAAATTGAGAATACGAAAAAATATAGAGAATTTAAAGTTGACTATAAAAATTTTGAAATAGATCTTAAAGACGTTTCAAGCACGCAAAATACAGAAAGTTTGATGAATAAGGCTAAGATTTTCTTTAAACGTAATGGATTATTACTTAATTGGAGAGAACTTGAAAAATTGGACGAGATTCAAAAGATAAATACACTTTCAATGATCTCACCGGTAACCAATGAGGAAAAACAAAAACTTTTGGAGTCATTAACAATTGAGGAAAAAATTGATGCCTTAGAAAATATTATGAGTTTTTATTTACACGAAGTGGGTTTTAATAATCAAACCGTGCAGTAAATTATCAATTAGCAGACTTGTTCATAGAGTCAAAAAAGTCTGAATTGTTCTTTGTATTTTTTAATTTAGATATCAAAAATTCTATACCATCCATTGTGCCCATCGGGCTAATTATTCTTCTTAGCACATTCATCTTAGACAATTCATCTTTAGCAAATAACAATTCTTCTCTTCTCGTGCCCGATCTTGTAATATCCAATGCCGGGTAAATTCTTTTATCTGCAACTTTTCTATCAAGAATTAGTTCAGAATTACCGGTTCCTTTGAATTCTTCAAAAATAACCTCATCCATACGACTCCCTGTGTCTATTAATGCTGTCGAAATTATTGTTAATGAGCCCCCCTCTTCTACATTTCTAGCTGCTCCGAAGAACCTCTTTGGCCTTTGCAACGCGTTTGCATCTACACCTCCAGTCAATACTTTTCCTGAACTCGGTATGACTGCATTATATGCTCTACCCAGTCGTGTAATTGAATCTAATAAGATAACGACATCTTTTTTATGCTCCACCAGTCTTTTCGCCTTCTCGATTACCATTTCTGCCACTGCAACGTGTCTTGAAGCAGGTTCATCAAATGTCGATGCTACGACCTCCCCTTTCACTGATCTTTGCATATCAGTAACTTCTTCTGGTCTTTCATCGATAAGTAGGACCATTAAATAACATTCAGGATGATTAGCCGTTATTGATTGAGCAATATTTTGGAGGATTATTGTCTTACCAGCTCTTGGTGGTGACACAATCAAAGATCGTTGCCCCTTTCCAATCGGGCTCACCAAATCTATCAATCTAGCAGTGTTATCTGGTTTTTTCTCGATTTTAGTTGTTTCAACTTCTAGCTTAATTCTTTCGTTTGGATAAAGCGGTGTTAAATTATCAAACGCGATTTTATTTTTTCCTTTATCTGGGTCATCAAAATTAATTTTGTTTACTTTCAGGAGAGCAAAGTACCTCTCTGCATCTTTTGGTCCTCTGATTTCGCCTTCTACGGAATCTCCTGTCCTTAATCCAAATCTTCTAATTTGACTTGGACTAACATATATATCATCTGGACCTGGTAGATAATTTGACTCAATAGCTCTTAAAAAACCAAAGCCGTCTTGAAGCACCTCTAAAACACCAGTGGCTGTTATCTGCTCATTTTTTTCAGCAAGTTTTTTTAAAATTGCAAATAATATCTCTTGCTTTCTTAATGTACTTGGATTCTCAATGCCTAATTTTTCAGCTTCATTAATAAGCTCTGCAGGATTTTTTTGCTTTAATTCTTGTAAGTTCATGTGATTATTATTTTTAAAGGAATGTTATTAAAATATATGAGTTTTTTCGGAAAATTCAACCCCTAATTACAAGGGTTTAAATATAACAACAAAAATCACTACGATCAGTATAATTGTGGGTATTTCGTTGTATATTCTGAAAAATTTAGACGATTTTTTATTAATATCTAAAGCAAAATCATTTAAATATTTGCCTAAGCTGAAATGATAGAATGTTAAAAGAACCATCAGTATGATTTTGATTTGAAACCAGAGCTCAGAGAATATTGTAAAAGTAAGTGTGTGAACTAATAGCAAACCAAACAACCAAGACAATAACATAGCGGGCATCATTATATAATTATAAAGTTTTCTCTCCATTATTTTAAATATTTCTTTTTGTGAAGGATGGTCTGCTTGCGAATGGTAAACGAAGATCCTAGGTAAATAAAGTAGACCTGCCATCCAAGAAATTACTGCTATTAAATGAAGTGATTTAAATAATAAATATAAATTCATTCTATAAGTAGTTGCTGACTAGCTTTTCAAACAATTTTATATGGTCTGAACTATCATTTAAACAGGGCACCATATCGAAGTTTTTTCCACCGTTTTTGATAAAGCTTTCTCTACCTTGAATATTTATTTCTTCTAAAGTTTCAACACAATCAGATGCAAATCCTGGACATATAACTAATATTTTTTTAATCCCTTTTTTGGGAAGGGATTCTAATGTTTTATCAGTATATGGGGTGAGCCATTCTTGTGGTCCAAATCTAGATTGAAAAGTGGTTTGTATATCTATTTCTTGGAATTCTTCTTTCATTAGTCTCGTGGTTTTATGACAATAACAATGATATGGGTCTCCTTTGTCAAAATAAGATTTTGGAATCCCGTGATATGACGAAATAATTAAATCCGGTTTCCATTCTATTTCATTTAATTTTATTTTGATACTATTTATTAAAGCCTTTATATAAAGCGGCTCAGTTTCGTAATGTGGGATGACTTGTAAACTTGGTTGCCATCTCATTTTCATTAAACTTCTATAAACCTCGTCACATACTGTTGCAGTTGTTGCTGCAGCATATTGAGGATATAAGGGCAATATAATAATATTCTCGCAACCCAAATCTTTAAGTTTGATAAGCTTTGATTTGATGCTTGGATTTCCATATCTCATTGCAAAGTCAACAATAGTGTTTTTGTTCCCAATTTTTCTGTCAAGTTTGTTTGATTGACATCTCGTAAAATATAATAAAGGGGATTCATTTGTGTCTTTTCTCCAAATTTCCTTATAAGCCTTTGCAGTTTTAGAAGGTCTAAAAGTTAAAATGAAAAGATTCAATATAATTTGCCAAATAAAAGGATTTAGCTCAATTACTCTTCTATCTGAAAGAAATTCTTTTAAATACTTTCTAATATCCCACCAACCTGTAGAGTCCGGTGTTCCAAGATTTATGATTAAAACACCTGTTTTGCCAAAGTTAACTTTTGGGTGATTGTTATCCATTATGACTCCTAAAAAATTTTATTAAACTATCTACCTTAGCAGGGTCTGTTTCCGGAAGTAACCCGTGTCCCAAGTTAAAAACATAAGGAATATCTTTAAAAATTTTTATGTATTTCGTCGCTGCTATCTTTATTTCTTCTTCAGTATCTAACATTACTCTAGGATCCAACCCGCCTTGAAACACCACATCTTTTAAATTATCTCTAATCCATAATGGATCAACGTCTTTGTCTAAACTTATACAATCTGGTTTTACAGTTTCATTAAATTCTTTATATTTTTCATTAATTCCTTTGGGAAAGCAGATATTGGGAATTTGGGACTTCTTACAAAAATCGACTAATTTTTTATTTGGTAAAAAGCAATAATCGTTCATATTATCGATTGGTACTAGTCCTGCCCAAGAATCGAAAATTTGAACAACGTCAGCACCAGCATTAATTTGGTTTTTTATGTGTATACACAAATATTCATGAAGTTCTTCAAAAATCTGTTTAATGTTTGAATTAAAAATTTTTAGTTTTTCAATATTTAAATCAGAATTATTTCCCTTAATATTTAGCATATATATTATCAACGTCCACGGTGCGCCAATAAAACATATTAAAGATTTCTTTTTATCTAATTTTTTTCTAGTAATTTCTATTGCTTTATAAACTGGACTTAGTTTTTGTGAAAATTTTTTTTCGTTATTAATTAAAAGTTCACTCATCTTAAACTCACTTAACTTAGGCCCTAGATTTTTTTCAAAGTTTACTTCTTGACCTAAAGCGTAGGGAACCATTAAAATATCAGAGAATATAATCGCAGAGTCAAGGTTGAATCTTTTGATAGGTTGAAGTGTTATTTCTGAGCTTAATTCACTATTTAAACATATTTTTATAAAATTTGGATTTTGAGCTCTGATTTTACGAAATTCCGGAAGATACCTTCCAGCTTGTCTCATAAACCAAATTGATTTGCAAGTTTTCTTGTTTTTTAAAATATTTTTAAGTTCACTCATATAAATAAAAATTATTTTATAATTATAGATTAGATACTTGGTTCTGTTTAATACACATATAACTTTTTATACATATTTTATACATGTCAAATTCTCGTAAAAACTCTTTATTTGATGATATTATTAGGCTTATAAACACCGGTAAAACAACATTATTAACATAGAATAAGATGTTTAATTTTTGTTAATTACTGTTAACTTTTTCATAATCCTTTTAAAAAGAGTGGAAAAGATTAGTTTATCATTTATTTATTAACAAATATATGAACGAAAAATACAATGTATACCTTGTGTCTGATTCCACTGGGGAAACTCTTGATAGAATATTTCTATCTTTAAAATCTCAATTCGCAAATTTCGAATATGAGAAAAAGGAATTCGCATTCGTGAGAACTGAGCAACAGATAGACAAAATAATTAAGGAGTGTAATGAAGTAAATAATGCTTTAATTTTATATACAATAGTTGAAACAAAACTAGCGAAATATATCTCAAGTTTGAGTGAAAAAAACAATTTACCTTGTTTCGGTATTCTAGGGAATCTTATTTTAAGTTTCTCAAAATTATTAAATCAAAAAGCAATCCATAAACCGAGCGCTCAACATGTCCTCGATGAAGATTATTACAAGAGAATCGAAGCTATCCAGTTTACTATGTCCCATGATGATGGAAAAAAAGTTGACGATATTAATGACGCTGATGTTATTTTATTAGGTGTAAGCAGAACGAGCAAAACACCTACCTCAATATATTTGGCGAATAGAGGCTATAAAACAATAAACATTCCTTTAGTGCTTGATCAGAAAATTCCAAAAGATTTAACTTCAAATAAAAAGACATGTGTTATAGGTTTGGTTGCTGATCCTGAAAGGTTGGCCGATATTAGGAGAAATAGAGTTGCTATAATGAAAGATACTAATCTAAAAGATTATACAAATCTTGACTCCATAAGAAAGGAAGTGAATGATTCTAAAAATCTCTTTAAACAAAATAATTGGCCAATTATCGATGTTACCAGAAGATCAGTTGAAGAAACTGCAGCCTCGATTTTAAAGATAATCGAAATAAAAAAACATAAATGAAATTAATTTTAGCTTCCAAGAGCGGCGTAAGAAAAAAAATTTTGGATGAAAATGATATTAAATCTGATGTAATAATTTCAAACGTTGACGAAGACGAAGTTAAGTCTTCTCTTATCGCAGAAGGGGCAGATCCACTTGTTATCTCTAAGAATTTGGCAGAGATGAAATCTATTAAGGTAAGCAGCAGGCACCCTGATAGACTTGTTTTGGGAGCAGATAGTGTTATTTCATTGAATGGAGAATTAATTAATAAACCGTTAGACCGGGCAGATGCTTTGAGCATTTTAAAAAGATTAAATAATTCAGTTCATTATTTAATTAGCTCTGTATGTATTTCTAAAAACGGATCGATGATTTGGAATCATACCGACTCCTCAGAATTAAAAATGAAAAACCTTTCATTAGATGAACTAAGTATTTATTTAAAAAAAATAGACACAAAAACATTATTATCCTATGGAGTATATCAAGTAGAGGCTGATGGTCTTGAACTATTTGAGTATATTAGAGGCGACCGAGATTCTATAATGGGATTGCCTGTAAAAGAAATTATAAAATATATTAAACATTATAAAACATGATAAAAAAATATGGAATAATCGGAAACCCTATTAGACACTCTTTGTCACCAGTTCTTCATAATTACTGGTTTAAAAAATATAAAATCGACGCAGAATATTCTATTATTGATGTTAAGAATGATGATTTGAAAAATATCGTAGAAAATATAAAAAATAAAAATTTAAGCGGAATTAATGTAACTCTTCCATATAAACAGAAGATAGTTCCGTATTTAGATATTCTAGTAAATGATGCTGAAATCACTAATTCAGTCAATACACTTCATATCGATGATCGTGGGTATGTTATCGGAGAAAACACAGATGTTTTTGGTTTACAAGCAGCTTACTTAAAAGAACTAGATAACTCTTTGAGAATGAAGGCGTTAATTATTGGCGCTGGCGGAGTGTCTCCTTCGGTAATACTTTCGTTACAAAAATCAGGTGTATCTAATATTTCAATAATTAATAGAACAATAGAGAAGTGTAAATTTTTAAAAAGAAAGTTTAAGTTCTTAAATATTTTAGAATGGAAAAATATTAAATCGGAATTAAATAAATTTGATATCATAATAAATGCTACAAGCTTAGGACTCAAGAATGGTCAAGATTTCAATTTTAAATTTGAGAATACAAAAAAGGATTTAATTTACATTGATACAATTTATAATCCTCTTGAGACAAAAACTTTGAAATTTTTAAAAGGACGAGATATTAAAGTTTTTAATGGCCTAGAAATGTTCATTTATCAAGGACAGAAGGCATTTTACCTTTGGAACAAAATAAATCCTGAAATTGATCAGGATTTAATAGACTTATTAGTATCAAAACTAAAATGAAAAAAATTGGTATAACAGGATCTTTAGCCTCAGGAAAAACAACCGCGTGTAGACTTTTGTCCTATAAAAAGGGACCATTTTTTAGCGCAGATTCATCCGTCAAGCAATTGTATAAAAAAAACTTGTTAAAAAAAATTTTGTATAAAAAATTTCAAATCAAAAAGAACTTAAACCTAAAAAAAGAGATGAGAGAAAAGGTATTAAATAGCAAGTCAAATTTAATAATGCTTGAAAAAATTCTTCATCCTTTAGTTAGGAAAGAAATGAATAAGTTTATAAACACAAATAAGAATAAAAAACTCTTATTTTTTGAAATACCTCTTTTAATTGAGAACAATTTAATGAAAAAGTTTGATTATATTATCTTTATAAAAGCAAAAAAAAGTATAAGACTTAAGAGGTTCAAAAAAAAAGGAGGAAGCCCAAAGCTTTTTAATTTACTTAATAGCAAACAACTTAATGATAAAAAAAAAATAAAATTTTCAGATTATACAATTACAAATGAAAAAAATTTAGAGTATTTAAAAAAAAAAATATTACATATGTCTAAAAAATTATGAGTGAAGTTTTTCTAGATACCGAAACAACTGGTTTATCCTTCAAAGAAGGCCATAAAATTGTTGAAATTGCATGCATTGAAACAAGAGATTTAATCCCTACTGGTAATGTGTTTCATAAATTGATAAATCCATTAAGAGATGTTCCTCAGGCGGCCTTCGAGATCCATGGTTTTAGTCAAGAATCTTTAATTAAGGAACCTATTTTTGAAAAAATAGCAGATGAGCTTTTAAATTTTATTGATGGAAAAAAAATAATTATTCATAATGCACCTTTTGATTTAGGTTTTCTTAATGGCGAGCTTAAACAAATAAAGAAAAAACTCATTGATAAAAGTTTAGTAGTAGACACTCTTACGATCGCAAGAAACAAGTATCCTGGTAGTTCCAACTCGTTAGACGCATTGTGCAAAAAATTTAACATCGACTTGTCAAAAAGAATTAAACATAATGCATTATTAGATTGTGAACTGTTAAGAGAAGTTTACATAAATCTCTTAGACGCAAAAGAACCAAAATTCAATTTGTTATCCGACAACCCTGACCAAAAACTTACAAAAAATCACAGGTATAATAAAAATGTAGTAGAGATCCCAGAAGAAGAAATTAATTTACATAAAAATTTTATAAAAAAAGAGATAAAAAAAAATTATTATTGAATTCTATTTTCGCTATACAGCTTTTGAAAATCAATATTTTCATTAATCTTGACATCTTTAAATCCCGAACTTTCGAATAAACTTATAAATATTTTTCTAAGACCGCTATAAACTTCCGACGGTACATGTATAAGAACTATCTTCTCAATTTCATTTTTTGCAATTTCATCTTTTGTTAATTGTACAATTGTTGAAAACTCAATTTTGGTATTGATTTTTTCGAAGTTATCCTTTGTGGGAGTCAAACTAAGAGTTAATATTACTTCAATAATATCTTTCTCGATTTGATTGCTCTTTATATCAATGTTAATTTTATAATTTGCAATATTCTTAGAGAGAAGGAAAAATACTTTTGGATTTGGAATACTGAACTCCAAATTTTTAATATACTTGCCTATAATTTTATAATTCATCTTTTTTCTTGTTGATTATTTCACCATCTATGGTTTCTTTTTCTTTTTGAGGACTTTCTGCTTTCTTTATTCTTAAAGTGAACCTCAAAAAAATATTTCTTGTAAAAGGAATTAATAATAAAAACCCAATTAAGTCAGTAAAAAATCCTGGAATTATTAATAAAGTAGCTGCTAATGCTATTGAGGCTCCAGAGATAATTTCATAAATTGGAGCTTTATTTTGATATAAGTTTACCAAACCGGATCTTAAAGTTTGTAGACCTTGCTTTTTTGCAAAATAAACTCCTACAATCGCAGTGAGAAAAATGAGAGAAATTGTGTTTATAGCACCAATTTCTGCTCCAATTTTAATCATCAAGAATATCTCAATCGTTGGTAAACCTATTAAAATTAGAAAAAATGTGTTCATTTGTCTGATACAAAATTATATTATTCATGTATATTTATCAAATTATGAGTAACAGTTTTGGATATTTAGATATAATTTTACTTGGGATGATAGCAGGTTTTATAATTCTGCGATTAAGAAGTATATTAGGCAGAAAAACAGGACATGATTCCAAAGTTTACCCAAGTTTTGCTGAAAAAAAATTTAGTATTCCTCAGCAAGACGCAAAAGCAGTAAAGAAGAATTTAGAAACCTTAGAGGGAAAAGATAAAAAAGAGTTCTTGAAGGGTGCAGAAATAGCATATGAGAGTATTTTAACTTCTTTTGCCACAGGTGACCTAATAAAATTAAAAGCGTTATTAACATCAAATATGTTTTCAAATTTCTCAGAAGCAATCAAATCTAGAAATAAAGAAAACATTAAATCAGAGTTTACATTTATAGGCGTGAAAGAATCTTCAGTTGAAAATTATGAAAAAATAAAGGATAATTTATTTGCTACTGTAAAATTTGTAGCTGAGGTAATTTCAGTTAAAAGAGATAAAGATAACAAAATAATCGAGGGAAATCCTGATAAGATAAAATTTGTGACTGATAACTGGCTATTTACTAAAAATGTGAATCAAACTAGCCCCAACTGGTACTTGTCAAAAATAAACAGCTAGTGAATAAAAAAAATAATCTTTCAAAAGAAGATGAGAAGCTTTGGCAAGATTATATCAAAAATCCATCTGATGTACATGATAAGGAAGCTAGTTATTTAGAATTAAAGAAACAATCAAGAAGATTTAAATTTGATCTTCATGGATATAATTTAAATGATGCTAATAAAAAAGTTGGAGTCTTAATTCAACATTGTTTAAAAAATAAGATTAGAGAACTTTTATTAATTACGGGTAAAGGCATTCATTCTAATGTAAACAAAAATATATATACTTCTAAAGATTTTGGTAAATTAAAATATTCTGTGCCTGAATTTATTAAAACTCATGAAGAATTAAATAAATATATTATTTCTATTCAAGATGCTGAAAAAAAAGATGGTGGCGAAGGTGCAATTTTAATTAAATTTAAAAATTTAAAGGATAAATTTTGAAAGATCAGTATCTTTAACAAGGTTACCAAGATTTTCTCGAACATATTTGCTGTTAATAGTAATTTTCTCTCCAGCTTTATCAGTTGCATTAAAACTAATGTCATCTAGAACTTTTTCTATGATAGTATGAAGTCTTCTTGCTCCAATATTTTCTACAGAAGCATTTACCTCAGCAGAAATTTTAGCAAGCATATCTATACCATCTTCAGTAAATTCCAAATCAACGTCTTCAGTTTTTAATAGAGCTTTGTATTGTTTAATTAAACTATTATCAGGTTCTTTTAAAATTCTTTTAAAATCATCTTCATTAAGAGCATTTAATTCTACCCTTATCGGCAATCTTCCCTGAAGCTCCGGTAAAAGATCTGAAGGCTTCGCTAATTGAAAAGCCCCTGAAGCAATAAATAAAATATGATCTGTTTTTATCGGACCGTGCTTTGTGCTTACCGTAGTTCCTTCTATTAATGGCAATAAATCTCGCTGAACTCCCTCTCTTGAAACATCTCCGCCTACTCTGTCGCTTCTCGCAGAAACTTTATCAACTTCATCTAAAAACACGATACCATTTTCCTCAGTCGCCTTTTTGGCTTCTTTTATAATTTTATCCTCCTCAATCATTTTGTCCGACTCTTGAGCAATCAAAATACCGTGAGACTCTTTAACTGTCATTTTTTTCTTTTTACCTTTTTTATTACCTAAAGATTTACCTAAAATATCTCCCAGGTTAACCATCCCTACGTTTCCGCCAGGCATTCCTGGTATTTCGAAGCTTTGCAGCCCGGAAGAGGCATCTTGTACCTCAATTTCGATTTCGTTATCATCGAGGTCACCGTTTCTTAATCTTTTTCTAAAACTTTCTCTAGTGGCTATACTAGCTTTGCTACCTACAAGAGCATCTAAAACTTTTTCTTCAGCTTTTAACTCGGCTTTAGCTTTTACCTCTTTTCTCTTTCTCTCTCTCTCCATAGCGATTGCAATTTCGATTAAGTCCCTTATTATCTGCTCAACATCTCTACCGACGTACCCAACTTCTGTAAACCTTGTTGCTTCTACTTTGATAAAAGGTGCCTCGGCTAATTTTGATAGTCTTCTTGAGATTTCAGTTTTTCCAACTCCTGTAGGTCCAATCATTAATATATTTTTTGGTAGAACTTCATCTCTCATTTCATCAGTAAGAGCTTGTCTTCTCCACCTGTTTCTCAGTGCTACCGCTACAGCTTTTTTCGCTTCCTTTTGACCAATAACGTACCTATCTAATTCAGAAACTATTTCTCTTGGTGATAGGGCACTAACTTTAGACCCGTCGTTTTTAGAGCCTTTTACTAATTTTAGATTTGTTTCTTTTTTTGATTTGGACATTTAAATTTTCTCAATTGTTATATTGTTATTTGTGAATACACAGATATCAGAAGCAACCTTTAATGCCTTTCTAGCTATATTTTCCGCTTTCATGTCAGTATCTATTAAAACTTTTGCAGCAGCTAAAGCATAATTTCCACCAGACCCGATTCCAATTATTCCGTCTTCAGGTTCTAATACATCCCCAGTACCAGATATTATAAAGCTATGATTTTTGTCTGCAACTGCCATCAAAGCCTCAAGTCTCCTTAAAAATTTATCACTTCTCCAGTCTTTTGCTAATTCAACAGCTGCTCTTTGTAAGTTGCCGGCGTGTTTTTCTAATTTTGCTTCAAGTCTTTCAAATAAAGTTAAAGCGTCTGCAGTTGAGCCGGCAAATCCTGCGATTACACCTCTGCTATCAATTTTTCTAACTTTCTTAGCCTTGCTTTTTAAAACTGTATTACCAAGACTGACTTGGCCATCACCTGCTACAATGGTCTCCCCTCCTTTTCTAAGAAGGACAATTGTAGTACCATGCCATTTTTCAGCTGTATTCATAGAGTTATATGTGGAGATTATTTTAGGATCTTCAATAGTGATTTATTGATAAAATGACCATTTAAATATATATCAAAGGTAAATCATGTATAGTTTATGAGTAGAAAAGCAAAAATTACTAGGAAAACAAAAGAGACCAGTATTTCTGTCGCGGTCAATCTAGACGGAAAA
>MDTD01061024.1_pt1 | contig 12255 bp, 11 predicted proteins | sample 811221 | NCBI WGS metagenome assembly MDTD01 (sample SAMN05326646, study PRJNA326480) | marine metagenome | isolation source: seawater | place: Pacific Ocean: South West | collected 2011 | reverse complement strand
TCGATGAGCGCGAGACACGTCGGATCTTCGCCGAGCTCCGGCAACCCTAGAAAGGACATTGCCTCTGTCCAGTTATGGAAATCGCCAATAGCCAGATGCACATCACCGCCGCCCGCCGGCCAAAGCGGACTGAGCGCGCCCCGCGGACGCCAGCCGACCGGGCCGAAGCAGTCCTCCTGACCCGCGTATATCGACATAATGGCCCACGGATGTGCGGTGTGCGCAAAGGCCTCCAGCTCGCTGACGTCAACTCGCTCCGCAATGCTTTCGGTATGGCGCCGCAAGAGCGCTGCTGATGCAGCGATGTATCCGGCGATACCGCCAATATAGCCACTCTGGTGCCGCGGCATCTGCAGCGGCGGTTCATCACGCAAGCGGTTAATGTAAGACCATCCTGAACGCGCGCTGGTTGTTAAGTTATTTCCTGGGGCTGCATGCAATTCGCCATCCCCACCGTGAGGCGTCACCACCACTAACACCGCGCTGGATTTTAACCACGCGTGCAGGTCTGCTGCGGTTTTTAAATCTGTCGCGACGACCACGTCGGCGGCAGTCGCCAAATCGTGCAATTCGGAAAAATCAACGTATCGACTACTGCGCTTATTCCAGTTGACATACGCATGCACCGGACTCTCGCCACCGTGCAGCGGTCGCTCGCGCCGCAAAACATGTCCTCCAGGCGGCTCGGCAATCACTACATCGGCACCAAGATCACCAAATAGTCGAGCCGCAAAAGCGCCGGATAATCTTGAGGAAAGATCAAGAACATTAAGCCCCGAATAAGCAGACGCTAAATTTGACACATCTAGGCTCCCTATCGAGGCTTTTTAATGGCCGCGAAATGACTGCTGCGCGCAGCTGTCGTTTCGATTCGCAACATCCCGTGCTACACCAACCCCCGAACCGGCACCAACGCGCCATGCACAGCCTTTGCCGCATCAGAACCGAGGAAGCAAATGACTTCACCCAGATCCGTTGGACTGACCCACAGCTCAAAGTCTGCATCCGGCATTGCGCTGCGATTGCTGGGCGTATCGATTACACTCGGCAACACCGCGTTTACGTTAACTCCCAAGGCCTTAACCTCTTCACTGAGAGATTCGGTAAGCCGCATCACCGCGGCCTTAGAGGCCTGATAAGCACTCATATAGGCGCTGCCCTGCAGCGCACCGACCGCGCCAACATTGATTATGCCGCCGCCACCTCGACCTACCAAAACTGGCACCGCCACTTTCAGCACCCGCCGTAACGTAGTGACATTGATATCAAACATACGCTGCCAAAACTCGTCTTCTGTGCCGTCGACGCTGGGTCCCATATCAAACCCACCGGCAATGTTAGCCAGAACATCAAAATCACCGATGACTTCGAATACCCTCTGCACAGCCTCAGGGTCGAGTAAATCGACGCTATAGGCCTGCCCAAGCTCAGAGGTAAAATCGTCAATCACGTCCAGCAACACCACTTCTGCACCCTGACCATAAGCGACTCGCGCTACGCCGGCGCCCAGTCCGCCAGCGGCTCCGGTTATAATTATTTTCTTTCCTGCTAGCGACATTTCGGCTTGCTCTTGTCGTTGTTCAGCCCTCCATCCTACCTGTCTACTCGGAAAATTCATCCTGCACTTAACAGCGCTGGGGAGCCTATACTGCAACCTCATTCATGCATTGGTGGAGAGCGATAATGTTGCCGAGAATTTTGTCTGGTCTAGTAGGACTGTTGATGCTTGTTACTGCGGTGGGTTGGATAACTGACCCCGCAAGTGCAGCTGCGGGTCTTGGTATGCCATTGCTCGACGGTTTGGGCCGGAGCACTCAGATCGGAGATTTCACCTCATTCTTCGTCGCCGTCGCGGGTTTTAGTCTGTACGGGGCTTGGAAAGAAAGTCCGCACTGGGTGACAAGCGCTGCCATTGTTCTATTGCTGGCGGCTGTTTTTCGCACGTTGGCTTGGTTGCTGCATGGCGCCGCCTTCGCCACCCCACAAATTGTCGCTGAGGTTGTACTCGCCGCCGTATTACTGTTTTCCGCGTCGCGCTGGTCGAGTAGCGCCGCTGACTAAGCGGATGAGTGCTCGGCACGCGGCCTACCAAGGCATTTGCACTAGGTCAGGCTAGCCTTGCTGTGACGGCACCTCAACGATAAGTCCGTCCATACTTTCGACAAGGCGAATCTGACACGCCAGACGACTGCGCTCGCTGCGGCCCAACGCGTAGTCGAGTAATTCAGCTTCATCGCCGGTCGCGGGACCGAGTCTCTCGGTCCACGGTTCGCGCAACCAGGTGTGGCATGTGCAACATGTACACCCACCGCCACAGTGAGCAATGATGCCGTCTACCCCATTATCCAGCGCCACATCCATCAGAGTATCGCCAACTTTGGCATCGTAGCTGTAAGCGTCGCCGTTGGGCTGCACAAAGGTCACTCTAATCATCGCTACATGATAGCTCGAGCCGCTGTCTCAACCCAATGCGCAAGTCGCTTTCAGCCGCTCACGACGCTAAACTCTCATGCTGTCGATTTTTCAGGGAGTTTGGTTTGATTATTGGGCTGACGGGCGGCATCGCGTCCGGCAAATCTACCGTTGCGAAGGCGCTAGAACACAATGGTGCCTCGGTCATCGATGCCGACAAACTCGGACACCGCGCTTACGTCAAAGGCTCAGAGGCGTTCCATAAAGTAGTTAAGCAGTTTGGCGAAGACATTATCGGCGCCGACGGTGAGGTCGACCGTCGCGCATTGGGCGCCAAAGTGTTTGGCGAAGACGGCAATTTGAAAAAACTCACCGATATCGTCTGGCCTGCAATCCAAGATATGGCCGTCAGCGAGATTCAACAAAGCTTAACCGCCAACCCAGATACGGTAGTCGTACTGGAAGCCGCGGTGCTGATCGAGGCCGGCTGGCAGTCGCTGGTAGATGAAATTTGGGTCACAACCGTTGAACCCGACATAGCCATTAAGCGCGCCAGCGCTCGAGACGGCGTGGACGCCGCCAGCGTACAAGCGCGTATCGATGCACAGATCAGCAACGCCGAGCGCACTGCTACAGCACACGTAATCATCGATAACTCAGAAGATGAAGCCCAGCTACTGAAACAACTTGAGGTGCATTGGCAAAAATTACAGGGACGGCTCTAATGATTCTTGACCTGCATGCGCATTCCATCAAATCTGACGATGGCCGCGCTAAAGTTCAAAACTACTGCCAGTGGATTAAGGCCAAAGAAATAGCCATCGACGGCTTTGTGCTGACCGAGCATCGTCAGTTCGATGATGAATCTGATTACGTAGCGCTCGGTGCAAAACACGGGTTAACGATATTGAAAGGCGCCGAAGTCGAGACCGAGTATGGGCATGTGCTGGTCTTTGGTGTTACTCCGGAGCTGCAGCGCGCGTTCGACTTCACCAATATTCACCTCGCGTTAGCTGACGTTATCGCCGCTTGCGACGCACACGGCGCGATTGCGGTACCCTGCCACCCCGGCCGCAAACGGGTGGGTATGGCGGCGCATCTCGAGGAGTTCGGGGTACCCGAAGGAGTGCGCATTGTGGAAGTATTCAACGGTGGTAGCCGCGATGACGAAGACGGCATATCTCAGCGCATGGCGGACGATTTGGGCTACCGCGGCATCGGCGGCAGTGATGCGCACATCGTTAGTCATATAGGTCGTTGTGCAACCGAGTTCGAACAACCGGTGCACAACGAACAGGACCTCGTCGCGGCCCTTAAGAGCGGTGCATTTAAGGCGTTAAAACTCCCAAGCTGAGCCTATAAAACTCGTTTTACGGCACTAAAGCGGCGTCACTAAAGGGATCGACAGTTCTTCGTGCTCCTCCCAGTGCAATTGCACTCTCTGACCAATGTGCACCTCTGTGCCTGGGTCCTCAACACCCACCACATTCGTCAGGAACCGCGGTCCCTCATCGAGATCTACATAAGCCACCGCATAAGGCGCCATACCCCGGAAAAACGGATGGTAGCTCAAACGTACGATACTGTAGGTGTAGATCACACCCTGACCAGCAGAGGTCTGCCACTGCAGATTACTTTCTACACATCCCGTGCAATGCGCCCGCGGATGCCAAACAATGGTTTGGCAGTTACTGCACTGTTGGTAACGAAATTCCTTCCCCTTCGTAGCACGCCAAAATTCTGCAGTGTCTAACTCAGTAAGTCTGGGCAGCGGGCGCGTCGGTGCTTTTTTCTCTTCGCTCATCTCCTAGTTTCTCCCCAAAATCACGGTTCCTGCTGAATGGCGTCCACCGAGCATGCCCCCGTTACCGTGGGCAATGGCGAGTTCCGCATCCGCCACCTGCGACGTCGACTCGCCTCGAAGTTGGCGTGTCGCTTCGAGCAGCAAAAATATGCCACGCATACCCGGATGATTTGACGACAAACCGCCGCCGTCGGTGTTTAACGCGGGCCCGTCCTCGGGTCGGTCAAAGCGCAAGCGCCCGCCCTCAACCCAGGCACCGCCCTCGCCCTTGGCACAGAAGCCTAAGTCTTCCAGCAACGTCAACACAGTGATACTGAACGAGTCGTAAATCATGGCGATGTCCATGTCTGCAGCGGTCACGCCCGCTTCAGCATAAGCAATGGGCGCAGACTGAGCTCCCGCCGAAGTAGTGATGTCAGCGCCGTTTTGCGGATACTTCGTGGCTTCGCCAGTGCCCAATATCCATACCGGTGGTTTTTTGCAATTGGCTGCGACCTCAGCACTCGCGATCACTACCGCGCCACCGCCGTCTGACACCATGCAACACTCCAACAAGTGTAATGGGTCAGCAATCATGCGGGAGCTCACTACGTCCTCTATGGTGGTCTCTTGTATGCCGACGAACTCTAAATCCGTCATCGCCTGAACCGCTTCCGGATTACGCATGGCATGGTAGCGAGTGGCGGTAGAAATTTCCGCCAGCTGTTCGCTGGTTGTGCCATATTCATGCATATGCCTGTGCGCCACCATGGCGTAGTTTGCAATCAACGTCTGCCCGGCAAAGGTCTCCATATTATCGCCAGGACTAACACCTCCACCGCGCCCGCCGGCACCGATAGCCATGGCATTGCTGTGAGCTGTCGAACCGTAAGTGAGCAAAGCAACTTTAGCCTTACCTTGTCGAATGGCCCGCAAGGCGTGAGCGGTATGAAACTCATAAGAACTGCCACCCACGCCGGTAGTGTCCATTACTGTCGGCTGAATACCGAAGTATTCGGAAATCATTAAGCCGCTCATGGGTGCGCCCTCGCCAGCGTCATAAATGGCGTCCACGTCACGCCAGGTCAAACCAGCATCGGCCAGCGCTTTAGCCGCACTGGCCGCCTTTATTTGCAGGGAATTGACCTTCCCATCCACATCTCGCGATGGGTATTCGTGAATCCCAACAATTGCCGCATCTCGGCTCTGACTCGCCATAACTCCCCCTTAGCCTTCCGTTTGCTCGTCATTTCGAGCCAAACCCATATGCCCCTGCTGGTTTAATTTTTCCAGAAAGGACACCTCGTACGCCTGTTCCGGCTCTTGACGCACCATCGCATCCAGCACCTTAGCATCCTCCCCCACCAGAATACGCCAGCGTTGTTCACGCACACCGTCTAAAATAATCGTCGCCGCGGCGCTGGCCGTAGTCGGAGCCTTATCGCGGAAATCCTCCTGCTGCTGACGCACCATCTGGCGAATATGATCATCCGGCACATTATCTACCGGCAAGCCGAACGCCAGATAACGCTCACGGATATCGGCGACCTCCTCTTCATCTAGTTCCATAGCGCTGTGTTTACCCAACACCGCGGAAGTATTCAGCGCAATAGAGGTGCCAATGTGTCCTGGCATAACCACCGAGCAACGCACATGGGGCGCATTCATACGCAGATCGGTAATCAGTGCCTCGGTGAAACCTTTTACAGCAAATTTAGCTGCCGAATAAGAGCTATGCGGCGTCATTGGACCCACCGTGGCCCAAAATCCGTTTACTGAGCTGGTGTTGATGATATGCGCTTCATCGCTGGCCACCAGCATCGGCATAAACGCCGTGCAGCCATAGAACACGCCATACCAACAGACTCCAAAAGTGCGCTCCCATTCCTGCCGATCTATGTCTACAACACTTCCGCCACCGGCGATACCCGCATTATTGAACAATAGATTGATGTGCTGGGTATCGTGCTGTTGGGCCACTTCGTCGCGAAAGCGCAACACATCCTGTTCACTGGATACATCGCAGTTATGGCTGGTGAGGCGCCCCTGGCCCAGCGCGCTGGCCAGCGTATGGGTCTGCGCCATATTTTCCGCTGAAACATCACACATCGCTACGTGCGCGCCGGCGGCAATGAGCTGACACACGAGTTCTCGGCCCATACCGGTGCCGCCACCGGTCACCACCGCAATCTTGTTATTAAAATCCTGCATTATCCTCCCGTAAACCCAGTTATTTATGCCGTCGCAGTCCCTGCACCGCCGACTCTAATTGGTCTTGGTCGACATGACCATTCCGGTAAAGCGAGCTAAGCGAGGCCTCGACAACAGCCATAGCATCTACCGCAAAATGTTCACGCAGGCGCGACCGTGATTCCGACAATCCGTATCCGTCTGTGCCGAGCACTTCAAAACCTGCAGGCATCCACGCGGCAATACCTTGAGCAAGCGCCGCCATGTAGTCCGTCACCGCAATGAACACTCCAGACTCATCACCAAACATCTTATGCAGACGCGCAACCTTGGGCTCATCCTGCGGATTCTCACGATTGTACTGCTGGCAGGCATGCGCTTCGCGCTGCAGTTCGACAAAACTGGTCATGCTCCAAACACAAACGCCAATGTCTAAGCTTTCCAACGCGTCCCTCGCCAACAACGCCTGCTGCATTATGCTGCCGCTTGCCAAGATGTGCACAGTACAAGCAGCGTCCTCACGCCCTCGATATAAGCGATAGCCGCCAGCCACCACACCTTGCAGCACCTCGTCTTCAGAAACGTTAGTTTGCTGGGCAATCTGCGTCAGACTGAGCATCGTGTGATTCTCGTTATAGAGCGTTAGGTAATAGAAGACGTCTTGCTGCAACCCATACATCTGATGCATGCCTTCGCGAACCAAAGCTGTGACTTCGAAACCGAACGCGGGATCGTAACTGCGAAGATTGGGGACCGTGCTGGCCAGAATATGCGAGTGCCCGTCCTGGTGCTGCAAGCCTTCACCGTTAAGCGTTGTGCGACCAGCTGTGCCACCCAACAAAAACCCCTTGCACATCATGTCACCGCAACTCCAGATCATGTCGCCGACACGCTGAAAGCCAAACATCGAATAAAAAATGTAAAACGGAATCATGGGCAGGCCGTGCACTGCATAGGCACTGCCTGCAGCCATAAACGAGGCCATGGCGCCAACTTCGCAGATGCCCTCCTGCAGGATCTGCCCGTCTGCAGCCTCCCGATACGGAAGCAGACTGTCCGCATCCACCGGTCGGTACTTCTGTCCTTCCGGCGAATAGATACCCGCGACCTTAAATAAGCCATCCATGCCAAAGGTACGCGCTTCATCAGGCACTATCGGTACAACGTAACGGCCAAGCTCCGGTTGTTTCAGCAGCGTCGATAACAAGCGCACCATCACCATAGTGGTCGACATCTCGCGCCCAGCGTAATCGCCAAGAAATTCAGCAAACTCGTCAATCGACGGAACGTCTAACGCCGCGCAATGCACGTGCCGGTTTGGGATGTGCCCGCCTAGGCGCGTTCGCTGGTTGCGCAAATATACTAACTCCGCGGAGTCATCCTCCGGTCGATAAAACTCGGCGGCTATAGCCGCCTGTTCGCTCAACGGAATGTTCAACTCCCGTGCCACCTTGACTCGCTCGTCTGCAGACATGTTCTTATACTGATGCGCGGTATTTTTGCCCTGAGCGCCCATGCCATCGCCTTTGACCGTTTTAACCAGAATCACGCTGGGGCGGCCCTCATTCGCATGCGCCTTGGCAAACGCCGCATACAGTTTCTTCTGATCCTGGCCGCCACGCTTTATTGCCCGCACCTCTTCGTCGGTCAGCGAGTTCATCATTTGTTCCAGCGCGGGATTGCCTTCTACCCAATGTTCGCGCTGCACGTCGCCAGGCAGCACGGAATACATCTGGTAATCGCCGTCTAGACACTCATCCATCCGCTGCCGTAACACGCCGTCGTAATCTCGCGCCAGCAACCCATCCCAACCGCTGCCCCAGATCACTTTGATAACGTTCCAATCGGCTCCGCGAAATACGCGCTCGAGTTCCTGGATAATTTTGCCATTACCACGCACGGGACCGTCCAGTCGTTGCAGATTGCAGTTCACTACAAGGATCAGATTGTCGAGCTTTTCACGGGCTGCCAGACTGATACTTCCCAACACCTCCGGTTCGTCGGACTCACCATCACCAATAAAACACCAAACCTTGCCGCTGGCGGCCTGCTTTAACCCGCGATTTTCTAGATATTTAGCAAACCGCGCCTGATAGATGGCAGACGGGGTCGATAAGCCCATCGACGCGTTAGGTACCTCCCAAAACTCCGGCATGCTACGCGGGTGCGGATACGAGGATAGACCGCCACCAGCGCCCAACTCTTGACGATAATTCTGCAGTTGCTGCAGCGATAAACGACCCTCGAGATATGCGCGTGCGTAGACACCGGGGGCGGCATGGGGCTGGGGCAGCAGCATGTCCGCGGAGCCCCGATCGTTATCTGGACCGGCGCCACGGAAGAAGTGATTGAACCCGACCTCGAGCATCGTTGCACACGAGGCATAGGTCGCAATATGACCTCCCACACCAATGCCCTTATCCTGAGCCTGCAGGACCATCGCAATGGCGTTCCAGCGCAGTATTTTTTCAATGCGCTCTTCAATCTCGATATTACCGGGATAGATCGGCTGGTCGTCCGGCGCAATGCTGTTGATATAAGGCGTATTCAGAGTCGCTTCGTCTAATGCGACGTTTCGACTGAGCACGTGGTCCTGCAGATTTCGCAGAATCTCGCGCACCCCAGCTTCGCCATACTCGTTGTAGATGGCGTCGATGGCTTCAATCCATTCGCGCTTGTCGTCCGCAAGCAGTGCCTGCAATTCCTCTAAAGGAACTTGATTGTTAATCAGGTCGGCCACAATAGCGTGCTTTAAAGCGCGGCCCGGATGCGCTGCGCATGCTTTTCAAGCAGGTCAAAATCCGCCATCTGCCGCGCATGCATCATCATTTCCAAGCCGTCGCGACGCGGCAGAATGTGAAAATGCAGGTGAAAAACCGTCTGGCCGGCCGATTCTCCGTTGAGTTGGGCAAGCATAATTCCGGGCGCGTCAAACGCACTTTTTACCGCCGCGGCAACGCGCTGCACGGTGGCCATAGTGTGACCCAAAATCACCGGGTCGGCGTTGTGAATATTCTCAGTCGGGTCTTTGGGGATGACTAAGGTATGGCCTTCGACCTGCGGCATGACATCCATGAACGCCAGCGAATACTGGTCCTCATACACCTTGAATGCCGGCGCTTCGTTCCGCAGAATTTTGGCAAAAATGTTGTCGGTGTCGTAGGCCATGTCCGTCCCCAGTTGGTGGTGTACTTAACACCGATTTTGCGGCAAAACCTACCGTTCATTCAAACTGGACATCTGCGGCCAGAGATTGCAGTACCGCTTCGGTATCTGCTCCCAGCTCTGGCAACTCGGGCGAGAAACCCTCTGCAATCGGCAGTCCGGGCACTCGCGGCAGCTCTACGTTCTGGCCTTGCACCTGCACGACCTCGGTATGGAAATCGCTATGATTGAGCAGTGCCGACACCGGATTGAGAGGTGCAAACGCTACGTCGGCCGCCGTCAAACGCGTGCTAATAACCGCGTATGTCAAGTCAGCAAAAACCTGCTGCACCGCGCCGTCAACAAATTCCCTATGCGCCACTCGGGCTTCATTGTTGCGGCACCGCGAGTCATCGATCAAACCGTGTTGTTCAAGCCCTATTCGACACAACTGCTGCCATTCGCGCTCATTTTGCACCGACAATACGAAGCGCTGCGCGTCTGCGCTCGCGAACACGCCGTAAGGACAGATGCCTGGGTGCGCAAGCCCGATACGTTGTGGCGCGTTGCCGCCATAACGTTGCAACAGGTAGGGGACGGCGAGTAATTCTGCCGCCGTGTCGAATAACGATACTGTAATTGCGGCACCTACGCCGTTGTTACCCCGTTGAATCAACGCCCCTAACACCGCTTCGTAAGCAAACATACCAGTTGCAATATCTACAATGGACACCCCGACGCGGCCGGGCGCGTGGGGGCTACCGGTGATGTCCGCCAAACCGGATTCAGCCTGCATGAGCAGATCGTAAGCTTTGCGATTGCGTCCGGGTCCATCCGGACTGAATCCAGCAATAGAAACGGATATGAAGTCAGGCCGTTGCTCGTGAACGGCCGCTAAGTCGATACCCAACTTTGCCAGAGCTCCGGGCTTAAGGTTTTGCACCAACACGTCCGCGCGCTGAATCAATTGCTTCAGCGCACTCAGCCCTTGGTCCGAACGCAGGTCCAGTACCACCGACTTCTTACCCGCATTAAGCCAAACAAAATAAGCGCTCTCACCGAACACTGCAGAATCGTAATAACGAGCGAAGTCGCCTTCTGGACGCTCGATCTTGATGATCTCGGCACCTGCCAGAGCGAGCCGATGAGTACACAGCGGTGCCGCTACCGCCTGCTCTAATGTGACTACTTTTATCTGCTCGAGCATCGCTTAGCCTCGCACACTCAGCGCGCAAAAAAAGAGGGCTAAACGCCCTCTTTCCCGCAAACGCTTTGCAAAATAGCGCGTCTACGATCGCGGTGTGTAGCCCAAGATAGCCTTGGTTTCGAGGAATTCTTCGAAACCATACCGACCCCACTCGCGTCCGTTACCGGACTGCTTATAACCACCGAAAGGTGCTTTTTGGTCACCGGGCGCACCGTTCAAATGCACGTTACCGCTGCGGATCTGGCGAGCAATAGTGCGTGCGCGTTCAGGGTCTTCCGACGAGATATACCCGCTCAGTCCATACACCGTATCATTGGCGATACGCACAGCATCATCGTCATCCTGATAACCGATCATAGCCAGTACCGGCCCAAAGATTTCTTCTCGAGCAATGCTCATGTCATTAGTCACGTGAGAAAACACCGTGGGCTTGATGTAATATCCGGCGTTCAGCCCCTCTGGACGACCGGTACCGCCCGTTTCCAGCTTCGCACCCTCATCGATGCCTTTCTGGATGAGATCCTGGATCTTGTTGTACTGCACTTCTGAAACTACCGGACCGATCGTCGTATCTTCCGCATTTGGATCACCGACTTTGACTTGTTCCGCCGCAGCCTTGGCCACTGCAGCAGCCTCATCCATCCGGTCCATGGGCACCAACATGCGAGTAGGCGCGTTACAGCTTTGACCGGAATTAGTAACCATGCCAAACACGTCACGCGCGATGGCTTTTTGGAAGTCCGCATCATCAAGGATGATATTTGCAGACTTGCCACCAAGCTCCTGAGCAACGCGCTTAACCGTCGGCGCTGCGGCCTTGGCCACTTCTACGCCCGCTCGGGTAGAACCGGTAAACGACATCATGTCGACATCGGGGTGCGCAGAGAGTGCCGCACCGACAACGGGGCCATCGCCATTTACCAGATTGAAAACACCGGCCGGCACGCCTGCCGCATCCATGATCTCGGCCCACAAAATAGCGTTAAAGGGAGCGACCTCAGACGGCTTAAGCACCATTGTGCAGCCTGCAGCTAACGCCGGCGCTACCTTGCAGGCGATCTGATTAATCGGCCAGTTCCATGGAGTAATAAAACCACAGACCCCAGCGGGTTCGCGAATGACTCGAGCATTGCCCATATCTTCTTCAAATTCGTATTCTTTTAAGATGCCAAGGGTGGTCATTAGATGCCCAAGTCCGGCAGGTGCTTGTGCTTTGTTCGCAAGATTGACTGGCGCGCCCATTTCTTCGCTGATGGCCGCCGCAACATCTCCCATACGCTCGCTATACTTGGCAATGATCGCCTCGAGCAAGCTGATGCGTTCTTCCCGGGTGGTCTGCGAAAACGTTTCAAATGCCGCTTTGGCCGCCGCAACGGCTTTGTCCACATCTGCCACACCACCCATGGCCACCTGGCCAATGGATTGTTCGGTTGCCGGATTGATTACGTCGATGGTGTCGCTGGTGGAAGGTGCAACCCATTCGCCGTTAATATAAAAATTGGTTCGATTGCTCACTACG
>MDTD01121128.1_pt1 | contig 12256 bp, 13 predicted proteins | sample 811221 | NCBI WGS metagenome assembly MDTD01 (sample SAMN05326646, study PRJNA326480) | marine metagenome | isolation source: seawater | place: Pacific Ocean: South West | collected 2011 | reverse complement strand
ATGTTGTGAAATAGCATTAAGACCTTTTCAGTTTTGTAACTTATGTGAAGTAAACGTATCTGATGTAGACACGCAAGAGGAGTTAAACGATAGAGTTACCGCTGCTGCTTTTATAGGTACGTTGCAAGCTGGTTATACAGAGTTTCATTATCTTAGAGAAGTTTGGCAAGAGACAACAGAGCGCGACGCTTTAATAGGTGTATCAATGACTGGTATTGGTAGCGGTAAAGTTATGAAGTTAGATTTAAATCAAGCTGCTGATCAAGTAAAAATGATGAACAGGATAACAGCTAAGACTATTGGTATTAATTCAGCTGCGCGTACGACGTGTGTTAAACCTGCAGGAACGACATCTCTGGTACTCGGTACGTCTTCAGGTATTCACGCATGGCATAATAAACATTACATCCGTAGGATGCGCGTAGGTAAAAACGAAGCTATATATACTTATTTATCTATTAATCATCCTGAGTTAGTACAAGATGAATATTTCAGGCCTCACGATACTGCTGTTATTGAAATACCACAATCAGCACCTAAAGGTTCTATTGTAAGAACAGAGTCTGCTTTTGATTTATTAGAACGTGTTAAACGTGTAGCTAACGACTGGGTTAAAGCTGGTCATAGAAAAGGTAGTAATACTCACAACGTTTCAGCTACAATAAGTTTGAAAGATAAAGAGTGGAAACAAGCTGGTGAGTGGATGTGGGAAAACAGAAATAACTATAACGGTTTATCTGTCTTGCCTTATGATGGCGGTACGTATACTCAAGCTCCATTTGAAGATATAAGTAAAACTAAATATGATGAGATGACTAAACTACTTCAAGATATAGATTTAACTAAGGTAGTAGAGTTAAATGATAATACAGATCTATCAGGCGAACTGGCTTGTGCCGGTGGATCTTGTGAAGTAACAAGCCTATAACTTAAATTAAATTAAATGTATTCAGAAAATAATGTAATTAAAACAATGATGGCAATGGGAAATGTTTTTGAAAGTTGTGAAGTTGAAGCTGAAAAGTTTGTAGAAGGTAACAACTCAGCTGGAACAAGACTTAGAAAAGCTATGCAGCAAATAAAAAATATGGCTCAAGACGTAAGAGTTGAAGTACAACGGCAAAAAAATTCTGTTACTGTATAAATAAAGGGGCTAACGCCCCTTTTTTTTATAAATGTATATATTTAGTTCTACCTTTTATTTTTTTAGCGACCGTTAACTTTTTTCTATTTGGTCTATGTGACACCCAACTAATATGTAGCCAGTTAGGATTTTTATCTGTACCAAACTCCCATATCATTTGATCAAAGTCTAAATTATCTTTTATGTAATGATACATCTCAGCGTTTGTTTTATGTCCAAACGTGTCGTCAATATCTATAGCTTGACCTTTCATGTGTTGTGATTTTCTACTACCACCTATCGCTGTATTAACAGGCTCGCCCCTAAAAAAACTATTTATTTTTATAGGACCTCCAACCCACTCACGTAATGGCTCAAATAAATTTTCAGCAACTTCTTTCATACATTTAAGCTGCTCTTCATTAGGTGTATTGTCTAAATTTCTTCTTTCACCAGTCCTGCTGTACGTACCTTCATGCCAGCTTATATGTTTACTTATCTTTTCCATGTCTTTTCTTTAATGTTAATTTTGCTTGCTTAGCTAATCTTGCTTGCTCCATCTTACCCATAACTCTAGCTCTTTGTTCTAACACAGTAAGTATCTGTACTTTTCTAGCGTAAGGTTTGTTTATACGCATTACTTTAGCTATTGTTTTTCTAGCATCAGATACTGTAGCAAATTTTATACTAACAGTATCTTTTGGATTTTCATCCGTATATAAACGTCTACCGCTACCTTTAGGTTTTTTACCTGTGCCTACTAAAGGATCTTTACGTTTATTAGGCGAAGGTCTGTTTGTTTGCATATTAATAAACCAGTTTGCTAATTGTTTGTCTCTTGGCGTTGCGCTAGGTCTAGCTTTTAATTTTCTAGCTTTTTCTACAGTAACATCTCCTCCGTATAGCTTAGATATTCTAGCTTTTAAAACTCCTCTATAAGCTTTACTCATTTTTTCTTTTTACCTAAACGTTTTCTAACTATGTTCATAACTGTTTTCATTTTACGAGCGTAAGTAGGATTTTTACCTCTATTAAATACGTACTGTTGGTTTAAACTACTTATTATTTTAGATAAGTTACCTTTACGAGTTCTAATTAACCAGCTAGCTAACGCAGAGTTAGATAAGTTTTTAAATTTACCTTTGGCATCAGGAGCATCTGAGTCGTGCCAAGTAATAGACTTAGATGTCTTTTTCTTTTTTAATGGACTATATCTATATAAACTCATTATTTCTCACCACATTTTTTAGACGGATTACCTACTTGTCTCCAGTCTTGTTTAACCCAGTCTCTCAGTCCTCTACTTTTAGTACTACCATCTCTAATAAAGCTCTTTGAACTTCTTCTTGTTTTACCTTGTGCAGCCGCAGATCTTTTAGCGTTAATAACTTTTTGCCTTTCAGCTTTACTCATACGAGCTATTTTAGCTTTAGGCAAACAAACTTTACGAGTAGCTTTAAAAGGTCTACCTTCTGCATCAGTAAAAGGTTTTTCAGGATAAACATCATGATATTGCTCATGCTGCTCTTCACCTTCTCTACCTGGTTTAAAATTACCATGAGGTCTTTCTTTAGCGCTAACAACTTTACCTTTTTCTATTTTAACCTCGTAACCCATAGTTTTATTAGGTGATTTACCAATACCGTAATTCCTGTACATTGGCGAACCTTTCATTTTAAAAGCCATTAGCACTTGTAGTTTGAAGCCCACATGTTAGCGTAAGCAGATGGATATACGTCAAACTTCTTTTTAGCAGCGGCTTTTTGACAAGGCTTTAATTTACCTTTCATAGGTGAGTCAAGCATTTTATCTATTTTTTTTGCTTGACCAGCGTGTAAGTTGCTAGCTTTTTTCAACTCTCCTGATATTTTTTGTAATTTTTCTTTGTTAGCAAAAGCTTTTAACGGTGCGTTTCTCATTCTCATATTTTACTTTTTATATAGTTATACATATCTTTTCCTATTTGCTCACCAAACAAAGAGTCTGATTTGTAATGAGCTCTAGCAGATCTTCTGCTATATGATATATCTCTACCCATTTTTTTTAATTTACTTCTTTTGTTAGGATATTTATCAGCTAAAGCGTTAGCTATTAATACACCTTGCACTGAATGACCAGACGGGTAAGAAGGTGTTTTCATCGAAGCCATCTCCATGTCTTCCATTTTTGTTTTAATTTTTTTAGCTATTACTTTTGGTCTTGGTCTATTATGATGTTTTTTAATTTTCATTATAATAGGCGCTGACTCATTAATTAATTTTTGTATCATAGGTTCTTTACCTACTATACCTTCAAAAGATTTTTTAATATTATCTTTTTCTTTTATAAATTTTTCTCTAATAGGTAATTTAGTTAATTCTTTAACTTCACCTTTAGTAGTTGTTGAGTTATCACTAGGTGGTTTTTTATCTAAATATTTTTGTATTGGAAAGCCTTTTAACAGTTCCATCTTCTTCTTGCTGCTTTACCTCTTTCACTAGTCCAATTTTTTGATCTAGCACAAAATGATTTTCTACGTTTTGCATCTTTACTACCTGGCTTTAACTTTGAAGGTTTAGTCGTTACAGCTGTTTTTAGTTTGCTACCTGGATTATTACGTTTGTATTCAGCTACTCCTTTTTTTGTCATACCACCACCTGCAGCTCCACCTGTAGCGCTTTTATCTTTTGATACTGGATTAAAATTTTTACCTTTACCTATAGTTCTACGTGGATCTGCTTTTTCAAAAGGAGATTTAAAATCACCCATTAACATATCGTTTAGTGGACCATAACGCCTACCGCATCTAGTCTTTGTAAAAGGATTATTTTTTTGTACGTAAGCCATTATCTTATTATATAATTAATACCCATTTTAAAATCGTACCACTCTCTATTCCAGTACTTATTATACTTACCTTCAGCAAATACACCTAGCCTTTTATTTATCTTCTGTCCAAATATTAAACCACCTGAGTAATCTAACCACTGACCATCAATATAATTATGATAACTAAACTCGTCTTTGTCATTATAGTGATATGGCATTAAGTTAGCCCAAGTATGTACCCAGAAAATTTTATTGTAGTAATAGTAATCTAAACCTACAACTAATGAGTGTTGTAGTTTATTATCTAACTCTTCTCTTTTCTTCTCAACATAATTAGCTAATACTTGTGGTATTACAACTTGTTCCCACACGTCTGAAGAGTATGCTACTATATCACCGTCTGGATTGTAGTACATGTCATGATAAACATCTACATTATAACCTTCTTGTAATGCTAAATAAGTATAATGTATATTACCATTATCAAGCCTCCATATATCTAGCGGATCATAACCGTAAGGCTCAGATAATCTTTGCACGGCTCCAATATTAAAACTTATTTTACCAAGATCGTATCTATACCTTTGTGATGTTTCAAAGTATTCTATATCTGCAAAACCATCTACTAAATACTCTGCTTTAGCTATCCAGTCGTTAGCTACATATCTTATAAAATGATGTTGATCTAAATACTCTACACCTTCTTGTCTTTTATAATCTACTTGAAATAAAAACTCTGTGCCGTTTCTTTTGCCTATTGTAGCAGCATCACTATAATTAGACTCAGTACCATCATAAAACGTATTAGCTCTGTTTTCATAACCAAACCTAGCTATTTTACGTATACCTAAAGTTAAGTTATAATCATAAGGCGTTTGTATTGTTTCAATACCTAAACCATCTGTAACACTATAAGTTTCTACGTCTGATATAGAAGTACCACCATTTACAGCTGCATAAAAAGTAGAGAACTTAAATATATCTTTTATATTGTCTTGTCCACAACATTTTTTAGGCGTGGCACAAGAAAATAAAATAATTAATATAACTAATAGTACTTTTTTCATTTTATAAATTTCTTTTCAACTGTTCCATCTCTATATATAAAGAACAATAATTTGTTTTTCTCTATTATAGCAGGTCTACCTAGTATATCTGTTATCATTATTAGTTGTGATACACGTTGAGGTATAGGTCCTACCCAAGTTCCTTCACAGTAATCGTAAGTTAATTGACATATACTATCCCAGTCGTTTGTACAACAATACTCATCTACATCTATTACCCAAGCATAACAAGGATCGTTTAAAAAATAAGGATTACCAGGACCAGTGATACAATTAGCAGCGTAAAGACAAGCGCTAGTGTCATTAACATTTGCCGATGCGTTGTAATTCCAAGCATCTGAGTCCATACAACCACTAATAAACTGTATACACGAACCATTATCTGCATTAGCATTTGGATCGTAGTTAAAAGCAGTAGAATCAGTACACCCATAAATAAATGGTATACAACTCCCATTGTCTGTGTTAGCATTTGGGTCATAATTAAACATTGTTGGGTCTATACAACCATAGATATAAGGTACACAACTTCCATCATCAGTATTAGCAAGAGGATTATAATTGAAAGCAAAAGTTTCCATGCAGCCTAATACTATAGGAACGCACCCACCATTATCTACATTGGCTATAGAGTCATAATTAAACGAAGCCGTATCTGTACATCCAAACACAGCTAATGTGTTACAGCTGTCCTGTATATTAAAATCTGTATAAACCCCGTTAGATGTATCGATATGGTACTCTAGATACGCAGGAGACATACAACCAGGTACATAATAACAAGGTAACGGCATATTAGCAGTGCTATCATAGTTAAAAGCAGTGCTATCCATACATCCTTCAACTATTTCAATACACTCATTGCCACAATAAGTTATACCACCGTAAACAAAAAACGGTTGCATAAATGGTGGCTTGACACTTATAACAGTATCACCCATAGGATTTATTAAAGTAAACCCACATTCAGGTGTTGTTTGTGAAGCTTGTTGATTAATAAAAAACTTAGCTCTAACTAACTTAGGTGCTTTTAATTGTAGAATATAAGTTTGATTAAAACCAGATGTCATTACAAACTGAAACGTATCGTCTTGATAAATTTCTAATCTACTACCAACCCAACCATTACCTGCAAGATCATGTAACACAAGAGTGTAATCGCAACTATCTATGTAATCCATAGTGTTTGCAGTCGAGTCGTAGTTAAACATTGTACTATCAGTACAACCATATATTTTTAAAGTAGCACAGCTACTATCACTTACTGTGGCTGCTGGATTAAATTCTATATAATTGTTGTCCATACAGCCCGGCACTGGCGGTGGTGGTATACAAGTATCACTTATAAATACATGTGTGGAATCTGTCCCAAAATTAGGTGTGGTACCAAGCACTAAGGTATCGCCACATTGTATTAAGTAATACGAACCATCGTTTCCACCCCACTGGCTTCCAGCTAAACCATCTCCATACGTATCAAATATCGTAAACCTTAAAACACCTGTAGGAAGGCAAGTTGGAATATATTGTGGTTGGTAATCAGGAACATTTGGATATGGGCCTCCTGATATTAAAACATTACCCATTGTATCTGTTATTTCCCAACTAGTTTCATCTGTAAACTGATCGAGATTTATATTTATCATTGTTGGTACACAAGGACCTAGTGGTGGAGGTGGATTAGGTAAGCACTGTGGTACAGCCCTATTATGTATTAAACCGCTAGTAAAAGTACTAACAGGATAATCAACCACAGTGTCACCGCATATAGTAACATAATACTCTCCATTTATAATACCATCTCCATAACTATCGTATATAACAAAAGATATATTTTGTACGCTGTCAATATACAAAGTGTCTCTATGCATAAAATTAGGTTGCGTGTAATGACCGTAATCTACGTAGTCTATAGTATCGCCTTGATACGCAGAGTCATACAAAACCCATCTAGTCTCGCTAGGATAACCATCTGTTTTTATATGTATAACAACTTCTTTTTGAGCAAAAGTTAATATAGGTAGTAATAATATAAATAATATATTTTTCATTTTAAAAATCACTCATTATTAGTTCATCAACTTCTTCTTGTACTTCTTTTCTTGTGGCAGCCATAGTAAAACTAAGATCTGCTTGGTAACGTTTTACTTCTTCACCATTAAAAATTATAATTGTAGGTACAACAACTATATTGTATTTCTTCTGCCAATCGCCCTCGTCTATATTTATTCTTTTAACTCCACAGTCATTTAACTTATCTAACCAGTCTACACTATTAGCTTTATTCCAACCAGCATTAAACTCAACTACACACACGTCTGTCTTACAAATGTTTTGGCTTTTAACTGTACCTGCTACCATCATAAACAATAATACTAGCATGTAAATAACGTATACGCTCCAAGGTGTTTTAGTTTCTTCCATTATTCGTAAAGTTTTTCTTCTATTTTTTCAATAGACTTTTTAATTTCTTTAACGTCGTCTTGTGTAGTCATGATAGTCTGTCTAATCATTTGATCTTTCATATCAAACTCCATACGTGTAACCTCAGGATCTGGTGGCGCTGGTAGTTCTTTTGCTTCGGCAATGTCAGCTTGTAATGTAAACCACATACCTACGAGCGTAGCTATTAAAGCAGCTATACCACCTAAAGTTTTAATGCTTACCTGAAAGCTAGTATCTTCATTTAATTCTTTTGCCATCTCTAGTTTTTGTTTTTTGTTGGTTTAATTTTTTTACCATGCTTGTCGTAACCACGTTTTCTTTGTTGTTCTCTTCTTTTAAGAACGTCACTAACACTGCCTCTTGGCGTTAAACCTCTTAAAGCTTCTTCGTAACTTGTTTCAATATCTCCAGCTGTTTGGCCGTCTGTAGGCCCTGCCGTAGGAACCATTAATTCTGTTTTTCTTTTTAGTGCCGAAACCATTTTTAATAGTGACGGGCTTTTCATTTTATACGCCATTTTTTTAGTATACTTTATTTTTATAAGATTACTTGTTTTTCGCTATTTTTAATCGTGGTAAAAACACAGGCCACTTTTAGCTTTAGTTTTCATTTTACATCTTTCGCCATTAGATTTAATTTTAGAACACTGTACTTCTTTTTCGCCTTGTTCTACTTTAGCATGTATAGTACAGTAGCCATTTGCTATAGCTTCGTTTTTACACCTAGCACCACTACTAGTTATAGCTATACAACGACCATCATCTTTATCTTTGTTTTCTTGTTCTTTAGTTTCGTTCTCTTGTTTTTTCTGCAGTTCTTTTTCTGCTTTTTTCTTTTTATTTTTTTCTTGTCTTTCTTTGTCTTTTCTTTCTTTTATTTCTTCTTCAACAGCTATTATGTCTTGATCTTCAATACCTAAATCCCAAGTGTTCCAACCCATTAATAACGCTAATCTTTCTATTGTAGATATTTCTTCTGTAATAGCAGCGTCAACATTGTTTACTTTTTTAATAAGTCTATCTAACGGTATATTAGTAGTACCAGAAATAACATTAGCTATAGCTTCATAAGCAGGATTATCAATATCAAAGTAACTCATTTCATTTATTACTTCGTTGTTAAACTTCTCTGTTTGTATACCTGAATATATTTTTCTTAACTTACTACCTATTGTAGGAGATAGACCTATTATTTTTAACATAGTATAGGTATGATCTGCGTTCCAACCTCTTTTTCTTTGTTTTAAATATTCTAATAAAGAATTTTTTGCAGTCATAATAATATTACCACCAAATCCTAGTCCACCAAGAACAGAATCAACCATACCATTTATAATTCTCTTGTGTGTTTCGGTATCTTTTTCTTCGTCATCGTCACCTATTAAAGCGCCTAACGCAGCTTGTAAACCATTAAATATTAAATTTTGAACCATACCATAATATATAATCTTACTAACGTTAGTTTTAAAATCACCTCTATTATTAGCTAAATCTAATACAGCTTTTTTCATAAGCCTAGCGTACTGCATAGGTGTATTTTTAAAAGCTAATATATATCTACCAAGAGGTGAAGCTTGTTGTTGTGATATTAAATCTGGTCTTGAAGACTGTTGTGATTCTTCTGTTACTTCTTGAAAATCTTGAAATGCTTGTGCTTCTGCTTCTGTTTGAGACAAACCTTGTTTTAAATAAGTTTTAACTCTGTTTCTATAAAACGTAGCGCCACCACTAGCAATAGCAAAACTATCTGCTATTTGTGTAGGTAAGAAACCTTTTGTTAGTAACCAATTTAAAGCTGCTTTAGCTTTATTTTTAGCGCCTGCTATTGATGAAGCTAGCTCAGCTTCGTTAATACCTCTTTGGTTACCGGCACGTCTTTGCTTTAACATATCAGAATTAAATATCATAGCAAAGTCTTTCCAAAATTGTTTTTGATTAGCAAATGCCGCGGCTGCTTTTAACGGGTTGTTATCAGACCAATTAATAAAATTAATAGCTGATATAGTTTGTAACAAAGCAGATCTCATATTAAAAAACATAATAGCACCAACAGACTGGTTAGCCCAGTTGTTAAACTTGTTTACTAATCTATTAGTTCCTTTTTCTCTTTTAGTTCCAAACTCCATACGCCAAAGTATATCTTCTAAAGCGTCTCTAAAATTGTTACCATATATAGCTTGAATCTTATTCATGACAGGTCCATCTAAACTTTGTCCTTTCCACTCACCAAACATTTCTCTTCTATTGTTTATAAACTCTGCTAAGTGATCTGCTCTACTAACTTCTGAGTTTATAGTTTGTATGTCGCTACTAGTACTTTCTACTAACCAATAATCATTAGGTATTAAGTAACCAGTATCTAAGTTAACTAAACCTTCTAATGATTGAGCAAAAGATAATAAATCAGTATTATTTTTAACATGATTAACTAAAGTTTGTTGATCTCTTTTTGATAAACCAGGTATCTCTATATTATTTTTATCCCATAAATAAACTCTAACAGCTTGGTCGTTAGTAAAGTTTGTGTCTCCAACTGTTTGACTTAAAGATTTTTTTACATTAGGTAATGCGTTTAATATATTTCTATAACCAGCATCTAAGTTTTGTTTAGCTTTATTTAAAGAAGTATATCCTTTAGCAAAAGGATCAAACAATGATTTCTTAAAAAATGCCATTTGTTGTTCTCCTAATTTACCCGGTGAAAGTAATCTGTATATTAAACCTTTGAAGTCCTCGGCAGAAGGTGGTACAAAAAATTTAAACATACTAAACCTGTCTTTTCTACTACCTCTTATTTTTGCTTGCGCATTAGAATATCGAGCTTCAGCTTTAACACCTTCTGTTTGTTCTATTATTCTATTTATATCTAAACCTTGTTGTTTAGTAGTTTTTATTATATTATCTAGCTCTGGGTTAAGTCTTCTACTAAACTGAAATTTAGCTTGCACAGATTTACCTTTAATATCTAATTGATCAATAACATCAGCAACAGCTTTAACATTAGGTAAAGCATCGTCTACAAAGTATATGTCGTTATAACCTTCAGCAAATTTATTAGCTATCCACATAGCTTTAGCTTCACCAGTACTATTACCTAAACCAGTTATATTTTCTATAGGCATATCTATACCTTGTGTTTTTAACCAAGCTTTAATAGCTGTAGCGGATTCTTGTGGTCTAGCTGTAAGTATGTAATTATTTTCAATACCATACTTTTTTATTCTATTTTTAAACTTAGTCATCAAAGGTCCTGCTACACCACCCTTAACATTTATAAAATCACTAAAGTCAAACTCATATCCTAGCTCAGCGTATTTAGGCCCGTCTATAGGCCAGTTAGCAGAGCTAATTTCTACAATATCATCACCTTTTTTAGCTTTAATAATGTTTTCACCTTTGTCTATTAACGTTTCATCAAAATCAAAAGCAGACATACCTCTACTTGGTGTAGACTCGTTAATAGCTCTAGACATCATATATACTTCTCCTGCAATTCTAGCGCCTTCATTTAAATCTATATTTGCATTATCTAAACCAGCTGGTGTTAAAGCTGTGTTTAATAACTTATTTATAGCATTTAGTTTTCCTTTCTCAACTTGCTTAGCTAATTTTTTGTCTGTAACTAACTCTGGCCCTACAGTTATTCCTGTAGACAATTGTTTCATTTGTAAATCAAAAGTACCAGCCATCTCAGCGTTATAGTATCTTAATAAAGCACTAGCATCAGGTGTCCAATAAAAAGGCATAGTTGACTTATAAAACTTGTTTACCATTTTGTCATACACATCAGGTAAGTAAGCTAAACGATAATTATCCATAATATCGTTGTAATCTTTTCTAGCTGCTTCAGAAGTTGTATTGTCTGCAAATATATATTTTAAAGCATACAAGTTTGTAGTTAAAGCAGGTGTCATGTGTTCTAGCCTTAACTTATTGTTTGAATAATTTATATCATCTACAGGAATAAAATCTAATATAGCAGAAGATCTTGTAATACCATATTGATTAGCATTAAAGTTAGCCATTAAAGAAACAACTTGATTACCATTTATAGACTTGTTTTGGTAAAGATCTCTAACAACATCCATAACTTTTCTTATGTCTTGGTTGTTTTGTTGTTGACGCTTTATAAACCCAGGTCTTTTACTTGCGTCTGGTATTCTACTCAAGGCGCCATCCATGTAATTGCTAGTACCTTTTGGAGACTTTGGTAAACCTATAGGATTTCCACTAGCGTCTAGCTTTGCCCCTAACAATAACGCGGCGTCTACTGTGTTTGTAGCTAATCCTAGTCTATTTGTATTTTTTTCTTTTGGATTAAAATTAGGATTTTTCTTCATCTTAACTACACCAGGTTTAATAGGTACAAACTCTCCGTCTTGTACTTTTGAAGGAGCAGATATAGTTTTAAATAAAACTCTTAAAGCAAAGCCTTCTCCATATATTCTATCTAACTCAGTAGCTAACAATTTAACAGATGCTCTAGCTGACTCTTGAGCCGTTTTATTTCCTTTTAATGCTACGAAGTTTTCACCAGTTAAACCTAGTAAACTAGCGTAACCTTCTCTACCTTCAACGTTTAGTTGTAAGTATTTGTCTATTACAAAAGAACCTAACGGTGTAGGTGATGTAAATAAATTAGATGTTTCTAAATAACTAGGTACTGTTAAGTCGTACAAAGCTTGTAGGTCTTCTGCTATTTTATCTATTTGTTTTTGAGGTAATAAACCAGCTAACTTAGCATTAGTTAAAGCTGTCATATTACCACCGTAATAATGTATTTCATTGTTAGTAAGATCAAATAAACGTTCTAT
>MDTD01160662.1_pt1 | contig 12257 bp, 13 predicted proteins | sample 811221 | NCBI WGS metagenome assembly MDTD01 (sample SAMN05326646, study PRJNA326480) | marine metagenome | isolation source: seawater | place: Pacific Ocean: South West | collected 2011 | reverse complement strand
TTTCTAAACTTTTTGAAGAGTTTTTTTTAGTAAATTTGTTTAAAAAAGATTTAGATTTAGATACTTTTCTATAGAATTTTTTTGGGTTATCAAAAAATTTCTCTAACATTTTACATAATTGTTCAGAATCTCCAGTCTTAAAAAGTCCTCCAAACTTTCCTGAATTTAATATTTCTTTTGTTCCTCCATAGCTGTTTGATGCAATGATAGGAACTCCATAACTCATGGCTTCAACAATTACATTTGGCAGTCCCTCAAAAATAGCTGTATGTACTAACAAATCTGCATTTTTATATATCTTAGTTGATTTATTTTCCTGACCTATAAGCTTTACATAATTTTTGAGATTATTATTTTCTATATATCTCTCTAAATTATTTTTTAATTCGCCATCCCCAAATATTTTTAATGTAAAATTTTTATTTTTTAAGTTTTTAATTGCATCCAAAAGCGTAAGATAATCTTTCTGTGGAGTAAGTCTTCCAACAGCAATTATATTAAAGAAAAAAGATTTTCCTTTTTTTGATTTTTTTACAATTTTGTTAATTGAACCAGAATATATAACACTTGATTTAATACTGAATTTTCTCAATTCTAACCCTAATGCTTTTGAATTAACTAAAACTTTATCTGCCTGAGAGTAAGTCAATTTTATCAATGATTTAATTATCTTATTTTTTAAGTAAGAAAAAAAATTTATGAATATATCTAACTCTTTTAAAGAAGTTCTTTCAAAAAGTATAATTTTTAAATTTTTTATATTCCTTAAGAAAATTATTGATAACACATTTGAGTAGTGAATATTTGATATAAATATATTTTTAGTATCGTAAAATTTTTCTTGAGATAAAATATTTTTAATTTTGAAAAAAGCAAAAAAAGTTTTAAAAAAATAAAAATAATCTTTAATTTTATAATATTTTACATTTTTTGGTAATGACTTTTCATAATCCGAATTACCTACAAATATCATGTGTAAGTTATATTTTTTTTTATCAAGATTATTCAAAAAATTAAAAATAGCATTACTTGCACCACCATATTTAAAAGTTGAAATAAAAAAAAATAAATTAGTTTTCATTATTTAGTATTATAGAGCTCAAAATTTTGTAATGATTTAACAATGTAAACTCTTTAATTTTCTTTTTAAAACTTAACTTTTTTTGAAAAATTATATCATCTTTTAGATTTTGAATTTCTCTAAATTTGTTTAAAAAGTCTGATATAGAATTTTTCTTAAAAAGAAAACCATTTTTCCCATTTTCTAAAAGTTCTTTTGGACCATTTGGACAATCGCTAGATAAAATAATTTTATTTGAATATCCAGCTTCAACTAAAACAAAACCAGGATCCTCCCAAAGTGATGACAAAATAAAAATTTTTGCTTTATTCAAATATTCATAAATATTTTCTTTGTAACCAATTAAAAAGATTTTGTCTTGTAAACTAATTTTTTTGATCATTTTTTCCAGCCTTTGTCTTTCCTCGCCCTCACCTAAAATAATTAAATACAACTCAGGATATTCTTTATTTAATTCATAAAATGCTTTTATTAAAAATTGATAATTCTTTTGACGTGTTAATCTACCAATTGAAACTAAACAATTATCCTGGGTAATATTTTTAAATTTTATATTTTTCTTAAATCCTTTTTTTTTAATCTCATCAAAATTCAAAATTGGTTCTGGTAAGTATCTTAATTTTTTAGTTTCAAAAATTTTAAATTCTTTTAATAAATTAAAAGTTGATTTTGTTGGTGATGTAACAAGATATATTTTTTTACCTACATTTTTCCAGAACAAGCTTCTTAGATAATTAAGTTTTGGATATCCAGATATTCTTAAAATGATTCTTGTTTTATAATTAAAGAATAATAGTAAAGTTAATGGTATGAAAGTCATCAAATGAACTATCAAATAATCAGGTTTTTCATTTTTTAAAAATTTATGTAATTTTAAAATAGAAAAAAAAAATACAACAACATAAGAAAACCTACTTTTTAAAAAACCATATTTTGGTAAATATTTAATAAGTTTAAAATTTAATAGTTCATATTTTTCAATATTTTTATCAGCAAAATTTAATTTTTTATTTTCCCATTCTCCTATTACGTCTAGTAAATATGGATTTATCTTTTTTTTAGAAAATTTAACTACAGACTTTATTGAATTTAATACAGCCTTTTCTGTAGCCACATTTGAAAAAAATGGAGACCAATAATAGAGTTTCATTTATATATATATTTAGATTATAATTTTTAACTTATCTAATAGAAAATAATGAAAAATAATAAAAAACTATTAAGTATAATTACTGTTGTAAAGAATGATGTAGATAATATTGAAAAAACAATAAAATCTATAATCTCTCAAAAAAATTACAAAATTGAGTACATAGTTATTGATGGAAAATCAATAGATGGGACTACTAAGGTAATAAATAAGTATAAAAAAAAAATAGATAAAGTCATTATTGAAAAAGATAATGGTATATATCATGCAATGAACAAAGGAATTCAAGTTGCGAGAGGGAAATACATTGGTTTTTGCAACTGTGGTGATTTAATAAATAAAGATGGTATAAAAATCATTATCAATAATTTAAATAAAAACAAAGATGTTTTGTTCGCCACAGTTAAAAGACATTATTTAGGTAAAACCATCATAAAAAGTGGTTATAATTTAAAAAGATTAAATTATAACTTTGATTTTGCAACATCTCATTCAACTGGTTTTTACATTAAATTAAGATTACATAAAATATTTGGAAATTATGATACAAATTTTAAATGTTCCTCAGATTATGATTTTTACTACAGGCTTTTAAAAAATCAGAATATCACGATAAAAAGTACACCAAAAAATAAAATAGTAGGTATTGTTCAGAAAGGAGGTTACTCCTCAACTTTATCACCCTTAGAACATTTAAATGAAGAAATAAGAATTAGAATAAAAAATAAACAAAACTATCTTTTTTTATTCATGATATATATTAATGCATTAATTAAAATTTTAATAAAAAAAATTTCTACTTAAAAAAACAAAGATCCAATTGCAAAGTTTTTCCATTTTTTTTATTTGAAAAACCTCTGTCAACTGACCATATTGAAAATCCTTTTGATTGAATAAATTTGATAATTTCTAACCAATCTTTGTTTCCTTCATACAAATTAGTTAAAGAAACTTCTACTAATATTCCTTTAAATTCATTTAATACTTTTTCAGCGCCTTTTAATACCTCAAACTCATAACCTTGTGTATCAATTTTTAGAAATAAATTTTTTTTTTTTATGTTTAATTGAAAAAAAATATCATCTAATTTTCTTTCTTGAATTGATTGTTTCATAATAATTTTTGAGTCTGGAGCACTTTCAAGATGTTCACTAGTAATATTAAATATACTTGATGAAACAGAATTTTTTGAAATATTTATACTATTTTCTAAGTTTCTATTTCCCAAGGCAATAGGTTCAAATGTTTTCCATTTCGAGTCTCCAGATGAATTTTTTTTCAATTTTTCATGAACAGACAGTATAGGTTCAAAACTTAATATTTCTCCATTAAAACCATAATATCTTAATTCTTTAACAAATTGACCTTCGTTCGCACCAACATCAAATAAATAATCGATATTTTTTTCTTTAAAAGCTAGAACTAATCTGTAAGAATTACTAAATTGATCAACAGTTCTGATTAATTTTAAATTAAATATTTTGAAAAAATAATTTATAAAATTTTTTATTAAATTTGGCATCTAGTAATTTTATAAATTATAAACTTTTAATTTTTTTTTTAAAGTGAGCAAATGAATTACTTGATCTATCTCTCTTTGAAACAATTGGCTTTTTAGTTACCCATTTAATATTTAAATCTTTATCTTTAAATGAAATACCATTTTCTCCTTTTTTATCTCTATAATTATCAAGATGATAAAGAACTGTACAATTTTTTGAAAGACATTCATACCCATGAGCATAATTATTTGGTACTACCAAAATATCACCTTCATTAAGAATATATTTAAAAACTTTCCCAAATTTTTTAGATTTTCTATCTAGATTTACAACAACATCAAGAATTGATCCTCTTACAACATGAATTATTTTTGTTTGTTTGTTTGATCTTTGAAAATGTAAACCTCTAATAACATTTTTTTTTGAATGTGCTAAAGCAGAAAAAATTATCTTTATTTTTAATTCTTTTAATAAATAAATCTCTTGGAAAGAACCTCTTATGTCAAAATATTTTTTTTTTTTAATTAAAATAGGATCTTTTAACATAATTACTTTTTACTTTTTTTTATTATTTCTTTAAATTTTTCTATATTTAACGAACTATCTTTTGGAAAATTAGATTTTTTAGAAACACTAACAGTTTTTATTTTAGGGTTATCTTTTTTTGCAAAACTATATATTGACTGCCTTTTGCCTCCAATATTAATCACACCACTTCTATCTAATAGTCTTGAAAAAAGTTTAGCGAAGTCTTTGTTGTAAATTAATGATGAATATGAGTTCTTAATAGCTTTTTTATAGGCAAATGGATAATCAGTAATGGACAATCTAAGAATTAAAGAATTTTTTAACATATGAACTGCACATTCTCCTCCTAGCTTAGACCACCCATAATTATTGATTGGTAATAATGAATCTGTTTCCTTATAATTACCTTTTGTGCATGGGTAAACATAATTTGTTGAAAAATAGATTAGTTTAATTTTCAACTCTTTACATGCTCTTACTACATTTGCAGTTCCAATTATGTTCGTCGTAATACTTAAATCAATATTTTTTTCATGAACTTCCATCGGCCTCGATAATGCTGCAACATGTATAAAGATTTTAATTTTTCTTTTTTTTAAAACTTTTATTAAATTTTTATATTCCAAAATATTAAGTTGTTTTTTATTATAGTAGAAAATATTTTTACTATTCAAATGTTTTTTTAAATAAAAACAAAATCTGCTATCTCCACCACTGATAAGAGTTTTTTTATTCATAATTTTAGTTTTTATGTAACTATATATAGATTTATCTTAATTCCTCAAAAGTTAATATGATTAATGAAGGTTTTATAATATTATTTTTATGATAAGAATTTTCAAAAATGAGCATTTCCCAAGAATTGAATAGTAATAGACAAGATTCTTTGACACTATTATTCCTAATTTTATTGCCTATTATTTTTTTAGCTGGATCATTAGTTATTAATGTTAGTGTAATTATAATTGATGTAATTTTTTTAATTATCTTATTTAAAAATAATGAATTAAAATTTTTGAATAACAAATTTTTTTATTCTTTAATATTTTTTTGGATATATCTTTTAATAAATCTGACTTTTTTCAGTATAAATCATTTAGAGTCTTTTCCAAGGTCTTTTGGATTTATCAGATTTATTTTATTTGCTTTTGCAATAAATTATTTTTTTCATAAAAAATCGAAAAGATATAAAAAAATTATTTTAAACTCTTGGTCTATAATATTTTTATTTATTTCAATCGATCTGATATATGAATTTATTTTTGGATATAATGTCTTTGGTTTTAAGTCACCATTTGAAGGAAGATTAAGTGGTGTTTTAGGAGATGAATTAAAAATTGGGCATTTTTATTCTGCATTTATAATTATAATTTTATTTAATTTTAAAGAAATTATTAAAAATAAATTTGGAAAAGATTATATCTTCTACATTGGCTTAACAATGTTTCTAATAATTTCTTTGATTATTGGAGAGAGATCAAATTTTATTAGAATATTGTTGATGATACTTTTATTCATGTTTTTTGTAGATAGAAAAAATTTATTAAAAAAGATAATTTCTTTAGTATTTTTTTCAATAACAATGGTTGTATTAATTTTTAATAATCCAAGCTTTTATGACAGGTTGTGGGGTAAATTTATAATTCCATTATTGTCAAACCCTATTAAATTAGTAGCTGAGTCTAAATATGGTTCTCATTACAATGTTGCTATTCAAGTTTTTAAAAATAATAAATTATTTGGTGTTGGATTAAAAAACTATAGATTAGAAGTCACAAAAAAAAATTATGATAAGGATGCATCAATACACCCTCACCAGACTCATTTTGAGATACTTTCAGAATTAGGTCTAATTGGTTATATTTTGTTTATTTTGATTTTTTCATTTTTAATTTTATCTTCAATAAAATCATATTTAAAAGATAAAGATAATATTTCTCTATGTGGAATTTTTTTCGTGACAATAAGTTTAATACCTCTCATACCTTCAGGCAGCTTCTTCACAACATTTGGAGCTGCACTATTTTGGTTTAATTTTAGTTTACTTATCCCGAACAGACAAAGTGAGTAATTAATTTTTAAAATTATTTAAAGCTTTTATAATATCATTCTGGGATTCGACATTTAATTCAGGATATATTGGTATAGACAAAATTTGTTTACATATTTTTTCTGAAACAATTAATTTTTTTCTTGAATAATTAGAATACGGTCTCATTTTATGAACTAAATGTGGATAAATAATTTTAGTACCAATTTTTCTTTTTTTTAGATGATGAATTAATTTTTTTCTATTTTTAACTCTTATTACATAATTATAATAAACATGTTTATTACCAGGGTTTTCTAAGGGTAAAATAATTAGTTTATTATTTATTTTTTTTGAGTAATAACTTGCAATTTGTCTTCTCTTTAATATTTTCTTTCTTATATGAAAAAACTTCATATTTAATATTGCAGCTTGAATTTCATCAAGCCTTGAATTAATTCCGTGGATATCTGATTTATAGTCTTTGGTTATTCCATAAAATCTAAGTTTTTTTATTTTGATATAATGTTTTCTATCGTTAGTTAAGACCATTCCTCCATCCCCAAAAGCACCTAATATTTTGGTAGGATAAAATGAAAATGCAGAAATATCACCAATAGATCCCAACTTTTTATCATTATACGTTGCACCAAATGATTGGGCACAATCTTCAATAATCTTAAGTTTATATTTTTTTGCAATAAATTTTATTTTTTTCATATTTGGTGATTGACCATACAAATGAACAATAATAATTGCTTTAGTTTTACTCGTAATACTAGATTCAATTAAATCTTCATTTATTAAGAAATCTTTTTCTTTAACATCTACAAATACGGGAATACCTCCCGATGATACAATTGCGCTTACAGTTGGTATTGCAGTATTTGATGTTGTAATTATTTCATCATTTTTTTTTATTCCTAATGACATTAAGGCAATTAAAATAGCGTCTGTTCCACTATTAACTCCAACAGCATATTTACAATTTATAAATTTTCTTATATTAAACTCAATTTTTTTAACTTCGGGACCAAGTATTAATTGTCCAGATTTAAGAACTTTATCAAATTGTCGAAGATAATTTTTCTTTTGAGATGCATACTCTTTTTTATAATTCCAATAAGAATTTTTCATAGTTTTTTTCCTATAAGAAATTTATCAAAAATATAATCTTTTTTACTAAAATATTTATCACATAAAACCATTAGTAATTGTTCTTTCTTAAAATGAATTTTTACCCAATTGTTTGGCTCCACTTTTAGAATATCAATCAAGGGTCTCATATTAAAAAATTTAGTTTTTTTTCCATTAAATACCTCTATTTTAATTTTACCCTTTATACTAACAAAAACTTGAGTACATTTTTTGTGACCATGGTTTCCTCGAATATCTTTGGTCTCTGCGTTTATAAAAAAAATTCTTTTAATATTAATCAATTTGTCTAGTTTATCTAAAATATATAAACTAGTTACGTCTGTCTTTTTTTTATTAGAAGTTATTTTTTTTATCTTATTTTTAATTTTTTTCATCAATCCTTTTTAAATCAAATACTAGTTGATTTAAATTTTTTTTTTTTAAAAAAATTATATTTTATTAAAGATTTAATAGATCTGTATAAAGGATTGATGTCATTAATTTGAGAAAATTCATAATTTAGTTTACTAAGAACTTTTTTAAGTTCTTTAACATAAGGTAAATATGTTTTCTCAATTATCTCTTTTGTAAAACCATAATTATTATAAACATAAATTTTATTTAATTTGATTTTTAAACCATGAAAATGGTAGATTATTTTATCTTTATTTTTAAATCTGTTATATGTCCAAGGGGCTTGAAAATATTTTTTATTTTTAGAAATATGTATATAATTTTTAAAAAGTTTGGGCCATTCATCTAAATATTTTTGATCGCCTAATCTTCCTTTATCTGGATAATCATGACACCAATCCAAGCACTTTTCTTGCCACCATTTAAGGATTTTTTTTGTAGTCTTTCCCTTTTTAAATATCATATACTGAACACAAAATTTACCACTTAACGCTGTATTATCTTGACTATGATGAAAGCCATGTTCAGTAATAAAAATCAATTTTTTTGAATTACGAAATTCATCAATAATTTTTTTTGGTTTTTTATAAAAAAATATATCTGCATCAATATAAGTAATCCTTTTAATATTAGGATTTTTTTTAAAAATAAAATCTGGTAAAAAAGGTGTTAATGTCCAACAATATTCAACTAATTTTCTATCTTTTTTTACTTTTAATAACTTTTTATTTTCAACTCTTTTTAATGAGATAATTTTAAGTCCTTTGTAATTATTTTTTTTTAGATGAATCTCTACTTTTTCATCCATACAAACAACCCACAAAATACTTTTAGGAAAATTTTTTCTTAAAGAATTATATAAATTTAAACCTTGGGGTAAATAATCATAATTAAATAACGTTATATAATTCTCCATTTTATTTTTTTACCCTTAAAATAAAAAATTTATACTCAATTTTTTTACCATCTAAAAAAAAGGGTTTTCCTACATATGAGTTTCCGGTATTGATTAATTTTAGATTTTTAAAATAATTTAATAAAAAATTTTTTTTTGCGAAAATTCGACACGGATAATTCATTGAAAAATATTTTTTAGGATTTTTTTGAACATATATTTCATCAATATTACTATTCGAAATCAAAAGTCTATCAATAATTACAAATCTTAAACTTTTAATTTTCAAAAAATCATTAATATGTTTTTTTGGGTTATGAAGGTATTCTAAAACACTTGAGAAAAGAATAACGTTAGGTTTAAATTTTTTAATCTCACTCATTTTATTCAAAAAAAATACATTTTTGTGAGTAATAAATTTTTTTCCTATTTTAAATAAAGATTTCTGCTCATAAATTGCCCATTTTATAGATTTCGATTTTATCTTTAATTTATTTTGAAAAAAAAAACTTCCTAATGACCCTCCAAAATCGATGACCTTCAATTTATTTTTAAAATTATGATTTATAAATTTAATAATTCTTATTGGATATTTTTTATCATAAACTAGCTCGCTATCACGTTCATAAATATGATCAATATCTTTTGAAAATAAAATATTCTTTAAAACTTTATTAAAATAGTCTTCATTTTGATAACCAGATGAATTAATATTTGCCTCATTCCAATTCTTGAATGGTCCTTCAAATTTAACACTTGAGCCTTTAAAGTTATTATAAATTAATTTTATTTTATTAGGGATCAATCTCTTAATTAAGAAAGGTAAAAATATCTTCATAGACTATACTTAAAAATTAATTTTTTTTAAAAAATATTCTAGATTTAATTTATTTTTCTTATTTTTTCCAAAAATATTTTTACAATAATAATTGTCCATTAAAGTAGAGAGATTTTTGTCTTCTTTAATTTTTTTTGGATGAGAAAGTGGAAAATTTAATTGGTTTGCTTTTTTTTGAAGGAAAATATTTTTTTTCTTTGTATGAGTCGCTCGACTATTGAAACCAGAGTTGTAAACAAGGTTTATTTTTGGAGTGATGATAAGACCATTTGATCTCCAAACTTGATAAACAAATTGATGGTCCCATGTATCTATTTTGTTTTTATGTGTAAGATTAAATTTGTATTTGTAATCATTTTTTAGTTTTATATTTTGAGGAAATCTTTGATTTAAAATTTTGTCACCTTTTATTTTCCAAGTTGACATTTTAACATCATATTCTTTCCAAACATTTCTCCATGTGGCCCAACCCCAAACCTCGACATGTTTAGTAAATGAATAAGAATATTTTTTTTTGAAATCATTCATAAAATTATAACCTGAGATTGCTTTAATTTTTTTTTGACTCTTAAATCTATTTAACAAGACATCACAATATTTGAAAAAAGAATTTGAGGGTAAACAATCATCTTCTAATATAATTCCTTGAGAATTGTTTTCGAAAAACCAATCTATAGCCGTTTTAACACCATACTTACAACCAAGATTTTTTTTTAAATATTTTATCTTAATTTTTGGATTATCTTTATTTTTTTTTAATAACAAATTTAGTTTATCCCAGCTTAAATCTTTTTTTTTTTTACCATCTTGAAAAATATAAATTTTTCTATTTTGTAATTTTTTAACTTTGTTAAATAATTTATTGAATTCTGATAGTCTATTATAGCAAATAAGCAAAACTGGTGAGTAATTCATCTAATAATGTTTTTAAATATATTTTTTATTTTTTTTAAAATACTTTCTTTGTAAATATTTACTTTATTGCTTCTTATTTTGTCCATTTCTTGTTTTGATTTTCTTTTCTCATACAAGCCCCTGCTTATCAATGAATATCCATCTTCTCCATGATCATCATCTATTGAAACAAAAAGCTCTTTTTTTAAAAATCCTGCTGTAAAAGGTATTAATTCTTTCTCTTGAAAAGATCTTTCAAAATTAAATGGAAGCATTGCATTGTATTTAGTTTTATTTTTTGAAACTTCTAAATTTTTTTTAAAAAAATCAATATTCATAAAAGAGCATAAAGAAACTAGATAATCAGGAGTTATTTTTTTATTATAGTACCACTGATTAAACTTTTCATAATTTTCATTATTTAAATCTATGAATTTAAGTAATTTTTTTTCATTGCAATCTACGGACTCTAAAACTTTTAAGATTTGTCCTTTGTGAAAAAATGTATAAAGCATATGATCCACTTTGTATAAGTACATTTCATCAACCAATTCATTAATTATTTTATAATCTTGAATACATATATGATCTTCAATCCAAAAAAAAATGATTTTATCTTTAATATCTTTTAATAAAGTTTCTGTATCTGCTATCCATCCATCTTTTGTTTCTAAAAATTGAATATCTAGAATTCTTTCTTTAATTTGACTTCTCAAAAATTTCTCTACTTCATATTTGAGCTCTCCTCTAATATTAATTTTCCAATTTGAAATGTTTGATTTAGAAAATGAATAATAAGAGTCTTTTAGTCTCAAAAGTCTTTCTTCTGTATCAATATAAAAATTTGCAACCACAGAAAATTCACAAGACATAAATCTAGATATTATATTTTTATTTATTCAAAAGCTTCATTAATAAATGGCTTATTATAATTTGAATATCTTCAGAAATTTGCATGTCATTAATAGAAAAATGAATTGGATAATTGCATATTTTTTTAGCTTTTCCTCCATTAAAACCTAATATTGCAAAACTTTTAACACTCATTTTTTTTGCCATTTTCAATACATTTATAATATTCTTTGAATTTCCACTCCCAGAAAGTACAATTAAGAGGTCATTTTTTTTTGCCTTTACCCTTAACTGTTCTGAAAAAATATTTTCATAACCTATATCATTTGCTAAGCAAGTTAAGACCGAGCTATTTGATGATAATGCCTCAATATTAAATCCAATACCAGATTTCATGCCAGCACCATATATCAAGTCATTAGCAATATGCATAGCATTAGCCGCACTCCCTCCATTCCCACAGATAAAGATTCTTTTATTATTTGTTTTAGTTTTTTTTATTTCTTTTGCTAAAAAAGGTATTTTATTAAATGACGGATCTGAAAGGGCTTTGACCAACTTAGATTTATAATTTTCGATTTCATTTAACATGGTTTACGTAAATATCTTTTAGCTTCATTTATTTCTTTTATCAAATAAATTTTGTTTTTTTGTTTATTTTTTGAATTATTTGTTTTTTTATTTCATTACTATACTGAGCTGCTCTCAAAATAATGATTGGTTTATCAATCTTTCTCAAATTTTTAGGTCCAACTACTTTAATTTTTGTTCCATATAAATATTGATTGTGCTTTTTTTTATCATTATCTAAAATATTCTTAATCAACGATATATTTAATCCATTAAAAATGAGCATTTGAGAAAATATATGTGCTCCAAAAAGATAAACATTTTGATAAGTTTTAATTTTTTTATTAATTAAATTAATATCTTTTTT
>MDTD01114422.1_pt1 | contig 12257 bp, 9 predicted proteins | sample 811221 | NCBI WGS metagenome assembly MDTD01 (sample SAMN05326646, study PRJNA326480) | marine metagenome | isolation source: seawater | place: Pacific Ocean: South West | collected 2011 | reverse complement strand
TCCAGCTTCAAACCAAGGATCCTCCAGTCGCGGCTGTGGCTCGTTCTTCCGAGTAGATCTGGGCTTCAGTTGTCTGACGCTTCTGAGCAGCACAAGCGACAGAAGCAGCAGGCCCAGGATCGAGAGTATCAGGATCAAAATGGCTGCAGAGACCAGTCCTGGGGTGGTGGGCGGAACAGTCGGGCTGGGACTAAGTGCCATGTTTGCAGCTGTTAACAGCATCATTCGAGTGTATCGGACCCATTGGATTGAGGTATATCGAACCGGCTTTTCCATCCATTCGTACGAATATTGAGTCTGGATTCAGGATTGGTTGAAGAGACCCTTGATTCAGACCGATTCTCCCGGGTGAGGGATCTGCCGGAGTGCTCCGGCATGATTCGTCTTTTCCGTTCATAGAATCAACACTCACCGAAAGATGCCAGACATGACTTATCGCTTGCAGGATTCTTCTCGACTCGGCCGAATTGGCCTGGCAGTTGCCGTCGTCGCTGTCGCATCATTCGTGAGTCACTCGCCCGCGTCGGAAGTTCAGCATGAGCTGACCCTGAATGAATGGGCGTACAAGGTATGGGATGCCGGTATCGACGGTGACAAGTCCGGCATGCAGAAGCTGATCAAGCTTCCTCCCGCATCAATGACATCGCCAGAGGCGGCCAAGTCTTACGGCCAATGTCTGCAGAGTTGGAACCAGACATGCTTGTCATCAAACGAGATCATGGAACAGGCTCAGCAGGAAGCCATAGAGCTTCTGGACAAGGCGATCGAAGAAGGGGATCTGACGGAGGCTCTGAAGCACGCCGTTGCCTATCAGGAGCTCCTTCAGCAATTTGATCTGGCGCTTGAGCACGAGTCCGTCAAGCGTGCCGTCGAACTGGCGGATCGTTCGATTGACGGGTTGATCGAGGCCAACGATCTCATGCAGGCTCAGGAGATTCTCTACAGGCTCAAGGCCGCTCACGAGGACACGCGTCAGGTCGAGCGTTTCGAGAGCTACAGGGATAGATACGAGAAGATCGCAGGCCAGTTGCAGATCCTGCGTCGATACGACCCGGAGGATTTTCACGGCCTTTACAGGAAACGTGCAGAGGCGCGAGGTGACGACGAGTCGAAGATCCGGGCCTTCAATCCATCTCTTGCGGGGCGTTGGGAGCAGGAGGTGTCCGGTGTTCGTGTCGACATGCTTCGCAGCATTCTCGACACGGCTGCTCGAGAGCACATCGATTCGGGTGGCTGGTTGCCATTGATCGAGGGCGGGCTTCTCTCGCTGGAATCACTTGCCACCACACCCATGATCGACGACACGCTGGTAGGTCTCTCGGATCCTGAAAAGGTCGAGCAGTGGATCAAGGGTCTGGTGATGGTCCGCAACGCCCTGCATTCGGAGGAGCTGGAGGGAGTCAGCCAGCGGGAGCTTTCCAGAGCCGTCATTGACGAAGTGGCCTTTCTGAACGCCGAGACGGTCATGCTCCCCAACGAGGTTCTATGGAGGGAGTTCGGGGACGGCGCCATGAAGGAGCTGGACAGATTCAGCGAAGTCATATGGCCTTACGACATCGAGGACTTCGATCGGCAGATGCAGGGCGAGTTCATCGGCGTGGGTGTCTACATCGAGGAGTCCGAGCTTGGCGACATCAGGATCATCAGTCCGCTTGAAGGCAAGCCCGCCGCATTGGCGGGCATACGCTCCGGGGACATCGTCGTCAGCGTCAACGGCGTCTCGACCACGGGCTGGTCTCTCCGCGATGCCGTGAGGCAGATTACGGGGCCCGCCGCCACTGAAGTCACTCTGGGTGTCCAGCGTGAAGGTGAGGATGGAATCAGTGAATACACGATTACTCGTGATCGAATTCGAATGCATACCGTCAAGGGATGGGAATTCGAAGGCGTCGACGAAGAGGGTAATCCCGATTGGGATTGGTTCATTGATTCGGAAAGGCGCATCGGTTACATCCGCATGACTGGCTTCGATCAACAGACCTACGGGGACATTCTGCAAGCGGCCAGCGACATGCAGGAGGAGCAGGGCATGCCATCTGGCTTGATCCTAGATCTGCGACACAATCCAGGCGGCCTGCTTGAGACGGCCGTGAACGTGTGCAATCTCTTTCTTGAGCAGGGCCGCATAGTCTCCGGCGAGGATCGATTCGGCGAAGCCAGTTTCCATGCGACTGCCAGAAGAAGACGGGCCTATCTCTCGGGGATTCCCGTAGTCGTACTGATTAACAATGGCTCGGCCAGCGCCAGCGAGATCGTTGCCGGCTGTCTGCAGGCTCACGAGGCCGCGATCGTGGTTGGCTCGAGAAGCTTCGGCAAGGGGTCCGTCCAGACTGTTCATCCAGTCACCGACAATGCCAAGTTGAAGTTGACCACCCAGTACTACCGATTGCCCTCGCCTGATGGAATAGCACCTGGTCGAATGGTGCACAAGGTGCCTGGTCACAGCGAGTGGGGCGTGGAGCCCGACATCAATGTGGCCATGACCCCTGAGCAGATCATCGAATCGATCGAGATCCAGCGTGATTCCGAGCTTCAGAATCCGCCATCGGACTGGGATGAGTCTAAGTCGGGCCCGTGGAAGGCGCCTGAGATCACCCAGTTGTTGACGGAAGGCATAGATCCGCAGCTGCATACGGCACTCGTCATTCTCCAGGCCAAGGCCTATGGCGAGCAGTCCAATCTTGCCTCGTCGCGGTGAGGCCTACTGGTCTGGCAGCATCGAATGTGATTCCAGAAGACGCTCGGCCTCAGTGACATCCTTGTCTCCTCTTCCGGAGAGATTGATGAGGATGACATCGTCGGTCGATCTTTCTCTGGCCATTTCAATCGCGGCGGCGACCGCATGAGATGTTTCCAGTGCGGGCATGATCCCTTCCTTCTCCGACAGGAGGCGGAAGCTCGTCAAGGCATCCTCGTCGGAGACCGACGTATAGGTCACGCGGCCGCTTTCATGCCATGCGGCATGCTCGGGCCCGACACCCGGATAGTCGAGTCCGGCCGAGCAGGAGTGGACATCGGCCGTCTGGCCATCGTCATCCTGAAGTACATAGCTTCGCGATCCGTGGAGGACTCCCGGCGAGCCGTGAGTCAGTGGCGCGGCATGATCGCCCTGCCCCTCGCCTCTTCCGCCCGCTTCGACCCCGACTAGTTCCACATCGGCGTCTTCCAGAAACGGATGGAAGATTCCTGCGGCATTGGATCCGCCGCCCACGCAGGCTACGACGCAGGATGGCAATCGGCTCATCGAATCAAGGCACTGTTCACGCGCCTCGCGTCCGATCACCGATTGGAAATCACGGACCATAGCGGGAAATGGATGCGGTCCCACTACGGATCCGATGATGTAGTGGGTATGTTCGACGGATCCCATCCAGTCTCGCATGGCGGCGTTGGTGGCGTCCTTGAGTGTCCGCGAGCCGTCCTCGACCACATGTACAGTTGCGCCGAGCAGTCGCATGCGGAATACGTTGAGCGACTGTCTCCTGACGTCCTCGGCACCCATGTAGACCTCACATTGGAGGCCGAATCTCGCGCAGGCCGTTGCGGTGGCGACGCCATGCTGGCCCGCTCCGGTCTCGGCGATGATCCGTTGTTTGCCCATGCTCATCGCCAGCAGCACCTGGCCGATGGTGTTGTTGATCTTGTGTGCCCCGGTGTGGGCCAGATCCTCTCGCTTGAGCCAGATCGCGGCGCCTCCAAGATGCGATGAGAGATTGGGGCAATGCGTAAGGGCGGTCGGTCGGCCGACATAGTTACGAAGCAGGCCGTTGAACTGCTTCTGGAAGTGCTCATCCTCCTTTGATGCAGTCCACGCCTCGGTGAGCTGTTCCAGTGCGGCGATCAGTGTCTCCGGGACATATCGTCCACCGAATGGACCGAAGTTCCCGTTTCCATCTGGTTCGGTTCGAAGGGATGTCATGATCAGGTCCTCTCCGGATTGATGCCGAGACTGGATTGGAAGAAGTCTCGCTGCCTCTCCTTCACGTCGGCTGCATGAGGTCCGAAGCCGACATGTTCATGCAGCGTCCCTGTCTGATCGTAGGTCATCCAGTCGATCAGTTCAGGATTCCTGTACTGATTGCGAAGTGTTTTGATGAAAGTCTCCTGTCCCTGGAAGGGGATCCACTCATCGGCTTTGCAGTGAAATGCCTGCAAGGGAATCTCCTGCCATCGGTCCAGATGCTCGATCGGGTCCCATTCGTCCGCCAGATCCGTCCGACTTGATTGGAGCATGGGCTGCTGGGTCTGGAAGGACCAGTTTCCCGATGTGGCCTCCACGGAGGCGGCCTTGAAGCGATGGGGCTGCGTCAGTCTGGCCAGAGTGGCCATTCCGCCCGCGGACATTCCGCCGATACCTACTCGATCAGGATCGCAGCCGAGGATGGATACGGCGTCCCTCAGGATTCCATCTATCTCCTCGACCATCTGAATAACGACCTCGAGAACATGCTCGGATGTCTGGAGCCGAGGGTCTGAACGTTCGCCATGGCCTGGAAGATCAACTGCGCATGTCGCGATCCCGCCTCTCATGAATCTCAGATAACGGCCAGGATCCAGCTCCTTGAAGGCGGTACGGCCATGCATCCAGATCACAAGAGGTGGTGGAGTCGAGCCCGGCGATTCCGGCGGCACCAGAAGGGCCGGTGCCGCGGATGAACCCAGTTTTTCGAGGGATGAGCGTTTTCTCAGGGCGGAAGGAAGTTGATCGAAATTCGGGGACATCATGTCTCGACATTGACGGGAAGCGGAGGCAGGGCGATGCTCTCGGGCATGCTTCAGATAATTTCAGGTCACTATAGATCGAGGCGGCTTCAGACGCCTGTGGACAGCTCGACGACCAGACCATATGCCCATCGGGTGAAGGAGTCGGTCTTCAACATCCTTCGTGGTCACATCGAGGGTGGTCAGGTTCTGGATCTGTTTGCCGGTGTCGGGACCATGGGACTCGAGGCAGCCAGCCGTGGTGCCGATCAGGTCCTCATGGTGGAACAGGATCGTGGGATCTATGAATTGCTCAAATCCAATGTGGAGTCGCTCGGGTGCGGCGACGAGGTGGAGACGCTCTGTGGAGATGCCCTTGGTTCGGTGTCCATTCTCAGATCACCTCGGCCTCTCAATGTCGTGTTCGTCGATCCGCCTTTTAAGATGATGGAGCAGGCGGCGACTCGTGCACGTGTCCTCGCCCAGCTGGAACGAGTGGCGCCATTGCTGGCGGATGATGGGTTCATCGTTCTCAGAAGTCCGGGCGGAACGGATGCTGGGGAGCTTGGTGTGCCTGGCCTGGTTGGTCCGGAGATCAGGAACTATGGAAGCCACCATCAGGTTCTTCTCTACGGTCTGCATTCCGAAGAGGAGATTGGGGAAGGCGGTTGAGCGGTCGCACGGAAGTCAATCTGGAACAGGCTGCGACGGAGGTTGCGGCATCGCTTCAGTCGGCGGGTCACGAGGCATTCTTCGCGGGCGGCTGCGTTCGCGATCGTCTGCTCGGGATCGAGCCTGATGATTTCGACATCGCCACCTCGGCATCACCGGAAGAGGTTCAGGCGGTGTTCCCGCGGGCGCACGGCGTGGGCGAGTTCTTTGGTGTGATGCTTGTCCATCGTCGCTCATGGCCGATTCAGGTCGCCACATTCAGGACCGAGGGGCCGTATTCGGATCATCGTCGGCCAGACCACGTGTCCACGGCAACGCTCGAGGAAGATGCGGCTCGGCGGGACTTCACCATCAACGGAATGTACTGGGATCCCGTATCGAGTCGACTGATCGATCTCCATGGGGGTGAACGGGATCTTGAGGCCGGCGTGATACGGGCCATCGGTTCGCCCGAGGATCGTCTTCGGGAAGACCATCTTCGCATGCTCAGAGCGGTCCGCTTCGCCTCGCGTCTGGGCTTTTCGATCGAAGCGGAGACAGCGTCGGTGATCAAGGGTCACATCAGTCGGCTAGAGGGCATTTCAAGAGAACGAATCGGCGAAGAGGTCCGACGAATGCTGCTTGATCGAAACAGGTCATCGGCGGGAGGATTGCTCGAGTCGCTTGGGTTGACGGCTTCAGTGCTGGGGGGCGTGCGTGAAGTGGAGTCCTTCGATTTCCTGTCATCGCTCCCGGATGTCCTTTCCCGAGACGATTTCGGCACGGTGCTGGCGGCCTGGTCACTGGACAGGGCAGAGGAGGCCGGTCCTCATGAGCTCTCCGACAGATGGAGAGACAAGCTGATGCTGTCCAATACGGATCGGGATTCAATGTCCGAGGTCCTTGAGATCGTGGAGCGACTCCATTCGGATTGGTCGGTTGCCTCGGTGGCCCGCCAGAAGAGGCTCGCGGCACGACGTCGATTCGAAGCCGCAGTCCGGTTGGTCTCCGTCAGTGAACCCGGTCTTGCCAGCGAAGTGTTGTCTACGGTCGATCAGCTGGCTCTGACAGGTCTGGCTCCCGACCCATTGCTGGGAGGCCGGGATCTCATCGATGCGGGATTTCAGGCCGGGCCCAGATTCACCGAGATCATCGAGGCCGTCTATGACGCCCAGTTGGAGGGGCAGGTGCGGACTTTCGAGCAGGCGCTCCAACTGGCAGGTGACCTCTGGGGCGCCTCCTGAAACCCCAATTTCAGTTGAAGCCCCCTGTAAGCTTGCCTTAGGCAGTTTTTTTGAGTGAAAAGCCTATACTTGACGGTGATACTTGCGTCTAGGCGAATACCCGGGCGGCCTGAGATTCATACTGTGATTTGGAGGATCGTTGATGTCTACTTCATGGCGAACACTGCCTATGGCCTGTCTTGCATCGGCCATTGCGAGCTTCATCTGCCCAATTGCCAGCATGGCTGCCGAGGCGGGTGGTGAAAAATCAAAGGCTGCAACAAATAATCAGGACATGAATTCGATGCGTGTTTACGTCGTGCCCATGCGAGGACAGGTGGGCACGGACATCGTTCCACGTATCTACGAGGAGGTTGTCGAGGACATCAAGGAGCAGAAGCCGGACATCGTCATCTTCGAGCTCGAGAGCAGTGATGAACGCAACGTCTTCGATGATTCCTATCAGGACATCTTCGAGGGGGAGATGTTCGATCAACGTCAGGAGCAAAGTTCGTTGGCGGCCATTTCAGAGATGGCGGACTTGCGGATCATGTTTGATGACGAGATTCCCTCCGACGTTCGTCAGGTTCTCTGGGTGCATGACGCCGTTGGAGTCAGTGCCGCCCTTGGCATGTCCTGGTGCGACTTCTACATGACACCAGATGCAGGGATCGGCAAGATGGGCGCTGCGGTCATGCGAGCGAGAGGGGCGGCAGGCGATGCCAATGTCGAGGCCAAGTTCGGTCAGGCAAGCTATCAGGATCTTGTCCGAATCATCAGCTACGGCGATTGCGATCCGCGGAATCCCACCCGAGACAAACTGATCAACGCCATGGCGATGCCTGAACTCTCTCTGAGCGTCTTCATGAACGGGCGTGAATACCTCATGGGAAATCATGAGAAGTACGACACGGTGCTTGACGACAATGACGAGCAGGAGTCCAGACTCTCGGCACGGATCTGTGATGATTTCTGCATAAGCGACGGGACTGCTGATTCGATCGAGGATCTGATGGTTCTTCTTGGCGAGCGGCAGTTCGTGCTTGTCGAGGGGAAGGCTTCCGAGATCGTAAACGAGCACCATGAGGGGTGGAGAGCGGCGTTTGCAAGAGCTAAAGAAAAATGGAAGCAGTACCAGAAGTGGCTTGGGCGTGCTCAGGGCAGGAACTTCCGGTCATCCATCGGAAAGGCTGAAAAGGCGCTGAAGAGTGTTCGCGCACTGGTGGTCAAGTACCCTGAAGTTGCACGTCGAACAGGGCTTTCAAGGGATCGTATTGACATCTTGCTTCTTGAAATCGAGGAGATGAAGCGATCCGGCCGCGGACGTCCTGGTGGCGGTGGTGGCGGCGGTGGCCCAAGAGGCCCCGCAGGCAGCTGATTCTCTGCTCTGACTTGAAAACACTGATTCAGGAATACGATCAATGAACAAGACAAAGATATTTCTCCTGCTCCTCGTTTCGATCATTGGATGCTGCTTGGCATCTCCGGTCGCTTCGGCACAGAGCGTCAGAGTTCCGTACAAAAACATGGACGGCGAACGCGAGTCCGCGCGTGTTCAACAAGGCGATCATGTGACGATCACGTTCCAGTCGGGCAAGCGTGCTCCGGAGACCGTCACCGGCAAGATTGTGGACATCCGTCTCCAAGGTGCCAAGTTCATCAAGCTGGACACATCCTCCGGCGAGAAGATCGTCTTTCTGGATGCCATCAGGAAAATCGTTGATGCTGATGCGATCGAAGCCACCCCAGATCCGGAGCCGTCGAAGCCTGAGGTAAAGAAGCCCGATCCTAAGAAGGAGGCGCCCAAGGCGGAATCATCTGAGATGGCCTCCGGTGCCGATTCGGCGGATGAAGAGATCGATCCAGACAAGAAGGGCTTGTTTGTTCTTCGGCTCACCGGAACGGTTGGCCTGGATTTCCGTCCCGAAGAAATCGAGGAGATCGTTCGCCAGGCCGACGAGCGAGGGCCTGGTCAGGTCATCGTGCTTGAAATCAATTCCGGAGGTGGCTCCGTCGCCGAGGGCATGATCATCCGCGACGTGATTCTCGATGCATGCAAGCGGCATCGGATGGTGGCATGGATCGAGAAGGCCGTTTCTTGTGCATCATGGACGGCTCTTTGCTGCGACGAGATCGTCTTCAAGAAGGGCGGCTACACGGGCGGTATCACGATCATGATCGGTCGCACGACTGCTCCCGAGCCGATCGTGAAAGGATGGATAAATAATCTAGGTAATCTCCTTCGTCGAAAGAACAGGCCCGCTATCTGGGCCGTTCCATTCGTGCTTGAGGACAGCTACCTGTCAGCCACCAAGGACCCTGTAACCGGTTCGATCGAGTGGTTCAACGATCCCGAGCAGAGTGGAGAGATGATGTTCTCGGAGCCCGGCAAGAATCTCTACTTCGACTACAGGACTGGAGTGGACTGGAATCTGGCTGTCGGTGTCGCTCAGAACGAGGAGGAACTCGCCGAACTTCTCAAGATCGGAGATTGGGAGCTTGCTGGTACCGGGCGAAAACTGAACAAGGATCTGGTGGAGGCTCGCGAGCGCATCACCACAGAGGCGATGGAGCTCAATCATCAGCTTCAGAACGCGGGTAACGACTTGTCTGGTATCAACACTCGAATCAAGATCTTAAAGCGATTCCTCGTGATCATGAGGCAGTATCCGAACATTGCCGCCAACGTGCTCAACCTTCGTCCCAATATAATGAAGGTCTATGTTGAAGATCAGATCGAAGAGCTTGAATGGCAGAAGCGTCAGATGCGTTGATCGCGTCTGGTCGGCCTTGATTAGATGCCGGCGTCGTAGAACTTCAGCAGAGCCGGTCCGATCGTGATCTCGAGGCCGTCCTCGATACGGACGTGGTCGATCCTGTCGTCTCCACAGAACGTCCCGCCTGTGGACTCCAGATCACGGAGAGTCATCTCTCCGTCGACCTGTTCGATGGAGCAGTGCTCTCGGGAGACGCTTCTCGCGTTGATCCTGACGTCACAGGACTCGTCTCTGCCAATGATCAGCTCGGAGGCATCGCCGATGGCGAATTCCCCAAGCGTGTCACCTGTTGACTTCTTAAGAATGTGCAGCTCAATCATGGTTGGTCATCCAATTTGACGCATAGCTAGCATAGCTTCAAGGCTGGTTCATTCCATGTGTACAAACCAAAAAGAAAGACCTTTCCTCGTTCGGTTTGCATGATATCGGACAATTTATATTGCCTGATCACTGGGGTCCGGGCCAGTTATTAGATGAAAAAACATCGAAAGTGCCCCTTGATCGATTAAAAAAGGCATTGTCGATCGATTCTGGCACTATTCAGGCCATTTGGGTTTGCGGTTCCTGCCAGACTTGTGGAGCATGCCACACCATGCGATTGCTCACGGATGTCACATATCTGATTGCAGTGATTCTGGCCGCTCCATACTGGTTCACCAGGATGCTCGTGAAGGGAAAGTTGAAGACGGATTGGCTGTCTCGCTTTGGATGCGGGTCCACGCTTCCAGATCCCGGAAAACATAGAAGAATTCTCATTCATGCCGTATCAGTGGGTGAGGTGAATGCCATTCGCTCATTGGTTGCGCGGCTTGAAATCGAATCCGACGTCGAGCTCGTCATCGCCTCAACGACCGATACCGGTATCGAGCGGGCTCGTGATCTGTACGGCGACCGTCATCAGGTGGTCCGGTATCCACTCGATCTTTCATGGTCTGTTCGTCGTTTCATTCGCAGGATGAGGCCAGCCGTCTCCTGTCTGGTAGAGCTGGAAGTGTGGCCGACCTATGTGGCGGAATGCCAGAGGGTCCGATGTCCGGTGATCGTCATCAACGGCCGTCTATCCGAGCGGAGTTTCCGGCGATATCGCTTGGTGCGTCCCCTCCTCAGGCCATCTTTCCGAAGGCTCGGTGAGGTGCTTGTTCAGAATCAGGAGTACGCCGATCGATTCGTCGCGATGGGTGTTCCTGAGAACACCGTGAAAGTGGTCGGCAGCCTCAAATGGGACAACGCGAATGCAGAGCTGACACGAAGCGACTCTCTTCGCGCGGAGCTCGGAATCGATTCTGGCCGATTGCTCGTCGTGGCCGGATCCACGGCGCCCGGGGAACATGAGTTGCTTCACGACGCGGTCCCGTCCGGTGTGCAGCTTCTCTGTGCTCCACGGCGGCCAGAGTGGTTCAATGAGGCTGCTCAGGTTCTGCATGGGTGCACCAGACGTTCCACAGGCGTCTTCGGCACGAATCCAGATCGGTATCTTCTCGACACAATCGGTGAATTGTCCCAGGCGTATGCGCTTGCCGACATCGTCGTCATCGGCAGGAGCTTCGGTTCACTGCATGGCTCCGACGTATCGGAGCCGGCTGGACTCGGCAAGCCTGTCGTGGTCGGTCCTGCCGTCGAGGACTTCAAGGACATCGTCGAACTGCTGTTGGCTGAGAATGCGATCATCCAGTGCGATGCGAAGGACCTGTCTTCGAGGCTGGCATCCCTCATCGAATCATCCCAGCAGAGAGATGACCTCTCCAAAAAGGCTGCAAGCGTGATGCAGGGCCTCAGAGGTGCATCCGAGAAGACTGCCGCCGTCATTCTGGACGTGGTGGGGGGGTAGTTGCTGGCCCAAAAAGTGACGTACTGACCGGGGAGGTCAGCACGTCAGGGGAGAAAAGAAACAGATGGATCGTTGAAACAGCCTCTGGTGAGGGAGGCTCGTGTTCGTTTGAGAGGGGAATTCTCGACTATCGATTTATTCGCACGAGATCGGCGCCGGTTTCAACGAATCGTGTAGAAACCTTCTTTTTGAGGTCCTGCGGAGGGTGCAGGGCCTTTCTTCGTGCACTGTGGGATGATGTGCACGATGCAGGACAGTGTTACAGAATTCGAGATCATCAAGCGGATCTGCTCAGGCAAGACGACTCGGGACCATCGAGTGTTGATAGGCCCCGGGGATGATCTGGCCCTGATTCAGGCATCTGCACCAGGTGAATCAAGCAGCGGCAGTGATCGCATGCTGCTTGGTGTCGATCAACTTGTCGACGGTATTCATGTGGATCTTTCCCGGGTCTCACTTGAAGAGGCGGGCAGGAAAGCGGTCTGCAGAAGTCTCAGTGATGTGGCCGCCATGGCCGGTCGGCCGGTGGCGACGCTTGTCTCGGCCGTTGTTCCCGCGGAATGGAACGATGGTCAAGCCATGGCGCTCTTTGATGCCATGAAATCGGCAGCGGATGAACACCATGCACCTCTGGTGGGAGGCGATCTGGCAGTGCATCATGAGCCAGATGGCCGATTGACCTGTTCAGTGACTGTTGTTGGTGCGCCGTCGGATATCGGTGTCGTTTCCAGATTCGATGCCGAGGCGGGCGATGGACTCTATGTGACAGGGGAGCTTGGTGGCAGCTGGCGAGGTCGGCATCATCTGGACTTCACACCGCGTCTTGCGGAGTCGGCGATGCTTCTGGCCATTCTCGGCAATCGTCTGCATGCCATGATCGATATCAGCGACGGGCTTGGGCGGGACGCGGCCCATATGGTCGAGCGATCCGATCTGCAGGTGATCATCGATGCGGAGAGCCTTCCATGCCGGGAGGGATTCGGTGTCCAGCAGGCCGTGGGCGACGGGGAGGACTATGAACTCCTGTTCGCGGCATCCGGCGATGTGCCGGAGGGGTTGGGTAATTGTGCCGTCACC
>MDTD01089013.1_pt1 | contig 12257 bp, 12 predicted proteins | sample 811221 | NCBI WGS metagenome assembly MDTD01 (sample SAMN05326646, study PRJNA326480) | marine metagenome | isolation source: seawater | place: Pacific Ocean: South West | collected 2011 | reverse complement strand
ATTAATATAAATATAATCCGTATATACCAATCCAACTTCACTGTTTTTCTTTATATATTCAACTTGCTCATATAGTTTATTTGATAACCATAAGTCATCGCTATCGATAAATGAAATCCAAGAATTTTTTGCATTTTTTACCGCTAATTCCCTCGCCTTTCCTAGATTGTATTTAGTGACGGTTGAAAAATATTTAATCCTAGAATCCTTAAATGTTTCAACAATTTCTTTTGTGCTGTCTATAGAATTATTATCAAAAATGATTAGTTCAAAATCTTTATAAGTTTGATCTAACACACTTATAATTGTTTTTTTTAAATATTTCTCTGAATTATGACAATTAATTATAACTGATATTTCCATTACCTATGAAAATTTTTTAAACAACTAATAACCTTTAATTGTTGTGTAATAGTTAAATCTCCATGGATCGGCAATGTAATAATTTTATTTGCAATATATTCAGTATTCTTAAGTCTTTCTGACTTATATTTATTAAGAAGATGATTTGGAAAATAATGCCTACCTACTTCAATATTATTTTTCTTCATATAGATTAAAAGTTTTTTTGTAGATTGCTTAAGGTTTAATATTGGATAAATATGAGGATTAATTTTATTATAATCTCTTTTAAAAATTTTATAACTTTTATTATCTATTAACATTTTATCGTAAGTTTTTGCAATAGATTGTCTTTTCTTTTTTAGTAAATTTTTTTTATCAAATTGAACTAAACCAATCGCAGCCATAATATTACTCATATGATATCTCCATCCTTGAGTATTTACTTGTGGTTGCCATTTTTTATTAGCATGTTTTAATCTTATACCCAAAACCCTTTTTTCTTTTATTTTTTTGATTATACGTTTATCTGATGAAACTATACAACCACCTTCTCCAGATGTAATATTTTTAATCCCATCAAAACTGAAACAAGATATATTTCCAAAACTACCAATGAGTTTATTTTTTATTTGAGAGCCAAATGCGTGCGCGGAGTCCTCAATAACTCTAATATTAAATGTTTTTGCAATTCTATATATATCAAAAATACCCTCTGGATTTCCGCCAAACCAAACAGGCATAATCGCTTTCGTTTTTGAAGAAATCTTCTTTTTTATTTCTGATACTGAAATATTCAATGTTTCTAAGTCTATGTCGCAAGAAACAGGCTTTGCTCCAACCGCACTAATAGCTTGAAAAGTTGCAACATAAGTTAAACTAGGAACTAAAACTTCATCATCCACTCCAATTTCATTTGCCTCTAAAGCAAGGTGAAGTGCTGCAAAACCATTTACAACGCATACAACATCTCTTTTAAAGTAATTTGAAAGTTTATTTTCAAAGGAATTAACTTCTTTACCCATTCCTAAAAATTCTTTTTTTAAAACTTTATTTACTTTTTGTATTTCTTTATTATTTAAACTTGATTTAGATAATTTAATTAAAGCCATGGGTAAGATTTCTGTTTTTTTATAATTTCTTCAATAGCCTTTTTATCTCTAACCGTGTCAACACAATGCCAAAAATCATAATGTTTATAAGCTACTAATTTTTTTTTTTTTGCCAAAATTTCCAAAGGTTCTTGTTCTAAGATAGTTTTATCACTTTTTAAATATTTAAAAATTTCCTTTTCCATTACAAAATATCCACCATTGATCCAACTATTATTAGTTTGAGGTTTTTCCTTGAATTTATTTACTAAGCTATTATTGCCAAATAAAATTTCTCCAAATCTTGCAGGAGGTCTAACTGCTGTAACTGTACATATTCTCTTTTTTCTTTTATGAAATTTTAACAATTTAGAAATATTAATATTGGCCAGACCATCTCCATAAGTTAGCATGAATGTATCATTTAAATATTTTTTGACTCTTTTCAGTCTTCCACCTGTCATGACATTTTTCCCTGTATATATGCATTTAATATTTATTTTTGAATTTTTGAAATAATTTTCAATTATTTTTCCTTTGTAACCTGTTGCAATAAGAAATTCGCTTACGTTATATTTCTGATAAATATCTATTATATGACTAATTATTGGTTTCTTATTTATTTTTATCATTGGTTTTGGAATTAACTTAGTATATTCACTTATTCTTGAACCGAAACCTCCAGCTAATATTACCACTTGCATATTATTTCCAATTATAATTAAATTTATTAATAGGATAATTTAAACATTCATTTGATTCATGTTGAATATTTGAAAAATTCATTATCATATTTTTTTTATTTAAACCTTGAAATGCAAATATGGTTTTCTTAGGAACTGTAATTAATTTTAAATCTTTATCATTCAAAATAATTTCTTTAAATTTTTTGTTATTTTTTGTGATAAATACAAACTTTACTTTACCTTGAATCACTTTAAGGTTCATGGTCATTCTTTTATGTTTTTTCCATCCTTTAATTTTTTTTAATTTTATTTCAGAAATATATAGCTCCCCAAAACCATGAAAATAATTTGATTTATTATTAATAATCTTTGTTACATCTCCTTTATGTGCTTTTTTTTTAATTAATTTATTTTTTTTAATCATTTTATTTTTGAGACAAAATAATTTATTTGTGATCTCATTAAGCTATCCATTTCATGTTGTTTACTATAAAATTTATCATACCAATCAATCGTTAATTTAACAGTTTGTTGAAAGTTTAAGACAGGCTTCCATTTTAAAATTTTTTTAGCCTTATTACAATTTAAACTAAGTAACTTTGTTTCTTTAAATTTTAAATTACTTTTTTTAATTTTAATATTCCACCTTTTTTTAATTTCTTGAATAATAGAAAATACTCTTTTTGAATTGTGTAAATCAGGTCCAAAGTTAAAAGATTGGTGATTAATATTTATTTTATTAATATTTTTTGCAAGTAATAAATATGCAAAAATTGGCTCCAAGACATGTTGCCAAGGTCTTGTTGAATTTATATTTCTGATAGATATTTTATTATTTGAGAAATAATGTTTAACTATATCAGGTATTAGGCGATTTTCAGAAAAATCACCTCCTCCTATAACGTTACCAGCTCTACAGCTTACAATAAGATTAGAATTATTATAAAAGCTCTTTATATATGAATTAATCGCGATTTCTGCACAACTTTTTGTGGCGCTATAAGGATCTTCGCCTGCCAAAATATCGTCTTCGGTATATCCTCTTCTTAATTCTAAATTTTTATAACATTTATCGCTAGTTATTATAATATTTTTACTTTTCTTATAATATTTTAATATTTCTAATAAATTTAAAGTACCAATTAAATTGGAGTTCCATGTTTTTAATGGAAATTCATAAGATTTGTATACAAGTGATTGGGCGGCTAGATGAAAGATATAGTCTGGTTTAATTTGATTAATTACTTTTTTAAATTTATTAAAATTTGAGATATCAAAAAAAAATTGTTTTTTTACTAACTTAAATATCTTACTTTTTTTAAACATTGTGTTTTCGATATTTTCTTTTAGCGAGATACCGTATATTTTTTGAGTTACATTTGATACGACATAAGTAAGCCAACTTCCTTTAAATCCAGTATTTCCAGTTATTAAAACTTTTTTATTTTTTAAGAACGAAATTTTATCTTTCACATTATTCATAAATATCCTTTAAAATTAAATTGATTTTATTTATTGGAATCGAATTTGGTAGATTAATAATCTTTTCACAACTTTTTTGCGAATTTATACAATTATTTTTATAATTATATAACGAAATATTTTCTGTCAGGTTTATGATTGGTTCCTTATACCATATTTCATTTATATTAATATATTTTGACAAATTTTTATAATTAATTTTATTGTTAATATCGAGCCAGACAAATCTGAAGGGTTTAATATCTTTATTTTTATTTTTTTTATAATGTTCAACTCCCTTAAATTTTTTTTTATTAAAAAATTTAATTATTTTTTTTAATTTAAGTGAGTTGTGATGTTGCTTAAATTTTAAATTTTTGATTGATTTTATTAAACAATTTAAAGCAAAATTTGGTATTTTCGATGGATATGGATAAGATATATTTTTTTTTCCAAATGGATCTAGATCTTCATCAAGATAAGGGGAAACGTCAAACTTATTAATCAAGTTGAAAATTTTATCAAAAAATAAAAACTTTTTATAATTAGAAAAATTACAATAAGAATTTTCTAAATTGAATCTTTGCGTCATTTTTTTTATTTTTTTATTAGGTATTTTTTTAATTTTTATATCCTCATTTTGTAAAAATGAAATAATCTTTTTATTTTTTACATATAATGCACCACCTACAAAACAGTTGATTGGCTTGGTATGATCAAATGAAAAAATTGAGGCATCACCGAAAGTTCCTATATATTTTTTATTAATACTTGAACAAACTGAAATAGAGCAATCTTCTAAAAGAAAAATTTTTTTTTTTTTTGCAAAAGTTTTTATTTTATTTATTTCACATGGGATACCAAATGAGTGTTGGGCAATAATAAGTTTTGTTTTAGAAGTTATTTTTCTTTTTGTATCCGTGGGACATGTTCCAAGTGTAATTGGATCTATATCTACATAGACTGGTTTTGATCCAAATTTTTTAATAGAATTTACAACAACTGAACAAGTAAATGCAGTTACTAATACTTCATCATTTTTTTTTAAATTTAGATATTTCATTATTAAGAATATACCCATGCGTGCACCACCGTAAAAAAAAATATCACCCTTATAAGTATTAAGAATTTCCTTTTTAAAATAATTTTTTGTTAATTTTAAGTTATGACTATTCGATGAATGTTTAAGACTAGAAAAAATAAAACTGTTTGAATTAATAAACGAGAATCTATTTTTAAAATAATCTATCATTTTACTATTTCTTTATTTATAAAATTTAAAATTTCATCTTTAAAATTATTTTTAATTGATATAGTTATAAATTTTTTAGGACTTTTGATTAAAATATTAGTGAAAACATTTGATAAAGCTTTGTCTATACTATCAAAGGGATAATTTAAAAAATTTTTGTTTATTTTATGTCTATATAATTTTTTATAAATCTCTTTAAATTTTTCTCTAGACTTATAATCAAATTTATTTTCTCCTGGTAAAATTAAACCAGATAATAAGAGATATATGAGATCATATCCAAAAAATAGTTTTTTTGATATTTTGAAATGTTCCCAATCAAAAATTATTATTTTATTCTTATAAAAGAAAACATTATCAAGTGTGAGATCTCCGTGTGAATATTGAATTTTATGTTTAGGCCAATTATGTAAATAAAATTTTGTTACTTTTTCAAAATATGAAAAATTTTTGTAAAATGAATTTCGATAATTAGCTTGGAATCCCTTTATTTTTTCTATTTCTAAACGTGTGTAATGTATTTTTTTTGTATAATTAAATTTAATTTTGTTATTAGATTTAAAACTGTTAAAAAATTTTATTCCATTAACCTCGTTATTCAAAAGATAAGATCCATGTCTACCTAATGAAGTCTTGTAAAATTTTTTTTTTATACTATCGTAAAAAACAGAAACTTCATTCGAATGACTATTTTCCCTTAAAAGAAATATCATTTTTCAGTAATATAAATCAGTTTTGGTCTAAAAGAAGTTAAAATAATATTAAATACATGAAAAAACTTCTTACTTGGATTATAAATTTTGACATTATTATTTTTATCTATGTATACGCATTTTAATCTTTTATTATTTTGGAATAATAAAATTAAGGGAATATAAAAGAAATCCGCAATATTGTTAACTTCATAAAAATTTATTATTTTTTTTGATTTAGTTTGAGAAAAAAGTATTAATTTATTTTTCAAATTTATATTGTTGGTAAATTTTTGTTTAGTATTTAAATTTATTTTGCTTAATATTTTTTTATAGTTACTATCTAAATTATAAAACACAATTCTATCATATTTATAAACAAAAACTATTTCTGCTAAAACTCTAATTATTCTTTGCTTTTTTTCATCTGAATCAAAATATTTTTTGTAATTTATTTCTAAAAATTTACCTCCATTAATTATGTGCCCCACCATAGATAAAATTCTATTACGTCCTGCATAAACTCTATTATTAATAATAATGATGTCATCACTTAAGATTATATCTTGAATTTTTTTTTCATCCTTTATAGTTTTTTGTTTTTTAACATTGAGTATTTGTGAAATATTAAATTTTTTATTTTGATCCTGGTAAGGAATATTATTATGAAAAAATCCATGAATAATATTTTTTAACAAAAAATAATTCGATGACTCCCAATACTTTTTATTAAAACTAATAGGTATCAGAGACTCGAATGAAGATAGAAATAATTTTTTATTAAAATAAATTTTTGATAGTTTTTTTTTTTTATTATTTGAAATTTTAAAAAAACTTAAAATATCCTTAATATATATATTTTTATTATTATCTGTAACAATTTTTATATTTTGATTTCTAACAAATAAATCTAACTTGTTTTGTTTTAAGTTAATATTTAAAAATTTATTGTAGTCTAATCTATAAGAAAAATTTTTAAAAAAAAGTTTGTGGAAATTATTTTTAAAATAATTTAAAAAACTGTTTTCATGATATATAAATTTAATTTTATAAAAAAAAATGAAAAATTTTTTAATTGATCTCACATTTCTTGGTATAGATTTTTTAAAGTAAATTTTTATTAATCTATCATCAAAAAATATTAAGATTTCACTTTTGTTTAGACTAATTATTTCAAAAAAAGCTTTAAATTTTATAACCAAATCAATTATTTTTTTATATTCTGAAGAATAAAATTCATCAAAAGCATATAGATTTAAATTTTGATTTCTTTGAATTCGGGTTAATTTAATTAAATTGTTGCTAAATATAAAAATAAAATTTTTTAAAACTTTTTCGTTCTTTTTGTTATGAACAAATAGCCATCTATTAAAAAGTATTTCAATTTCGTTATTCATTTTCAATTTATCCATTTATTTAATGAGTTTAAAAAATAGGTCAAATTTAAGCATAAACATTTTTAAGATTTATCTAATTCTAAAAATTTAAATTATACAATTAATTGTATAATAAAAATCTTTAGATAAATTAGATTTTTTTTAAGTTAATTTTTGGGCAAAACAGAACAAAGTATATTTAGATGAAGGTTCTTTTATTTTTTCAAGTTTCAAGATTTTCAAATTGAGTTTTGACAGCATCATCATAAGTGAGGTTTTTGAAAATACATGATGGTGTTCTATAAAGAATTCTTCACGATTGTACCCTAACTTATCATACTTTGCATCAACATTGGGTACCTCAATATAAATAAAGCCATTTTTTTTCAAATTTTTTAGATATTTTTTTAAAAAAATTGCAGGATTTTCTATATGCTCTAAAACTTTATTTAACGTTATTAGATCAAATTTTAGTTCTCCTAACTTAGACTGACTTTTAAATGTGTTTTTAAAGTTAAGATATTCTTTCAGAAATTTTATATTTACATTGTCTGTTTCAATTAAATAAATATTTTTAAATTTTTTATTTTTAAGCTTTTTTGGAAATATGCCTAAACCTGCTCCAATATCTAATGTTTTAAAATTTTTATTTATATTTTTAAAAAAAGAATGAATTCTGAAACACCTATAAAAATTGTCAGATTTTTTAGGACTTAATTTATTAATTTTTTCAAATCTTAGTTTTAAACCTTCAAAATTTCCATAAGTTGAACTTATATAATCTCCTGAATATAAAGATTTTAAGTCATACTTGTGATCACCAATATGATGATCGCATATTAAGCATTTATAATACTTTCTCGCATATTTTCCGTTTAACACAAAATTACTCTCACCTTTAGGTTTATTATTATATGTTTTTACGAGTTTATAATCATGCTTACAAAAACTATCTAATTCATAATTAAAAATTTTTTTTAACTGAGCCATTTTACTATTTTGCATTTTTCTTCTTTTAGATATTTTAAAAATTGTTTTTTTTTTCTTTTATGAACTAAAACTACAAATAAATATTTAGATTTTATATTTTTAATTAAGCAAGTATTAATATCATAATTAATTAGTCTTTTATTAATAGATGGAGTAGCATAGTATCCCCATTCTTTTTTTACAACATCATATTCAGATTTTCCGCTAACAAATGTTATCATTTCGTTTTTTTTTAATTTTATTTTGGCAACCTCTTTCAAAATAATTTTTTTTATGCCTACTTTAAAAGTTCTGTTTTTTTTTATGATTTTCATTTACCATTTCCAATTATCTATTAAAAAATTTTTAATATAAAATTTATCTTTATTTTTTTTCCAAATTTTTTTATTTCTAAATTTTTCTGCAATATCAAAGAAAGTTTTATTAGAAATATTACAATATTTACAAAATTTCCTAATGTCTTTGAATGGTGGTTTCAAACCGTCAGACTTAATAATTTTAATTGCTTGTTTTTTTGTTATTCTATTATTTCTAATTTCAAGCGATAAATTATCAAATAATCTGGTAAACCCAAATTTGTACCACTTTAACCAATGATGGATTGAAATAAAGTAATCATCGATATCTGCAAATTTATAATATCCCGTCCTCGCTTTAATTTCTGATTTGAAACCATATTTTTTAGAAAGTTTATAAGTTTTTTGAGGATCCCACTTAAAAAAATAACCTAGAAAAATTGATGTAGGATTGAATTTGTTTCTGCCATAAGAATTGAAGTCAAAATAGCTAGATAACTTTGATTTTGGTAGATTTTTAGATACCCAATCAATAGCTCTGGTACTTTGCGTTACACCATATTTCTTAAACCATTTCTTATTAAGAATTTTTAGATTTTCTTTTTTAGTAACATTACCATATTCTACAGCAGAATTTTCGCCCCAAATTACGTAAGGAATCCTAAATTGAGAGGCAACCAGAATTGGTATGTTAAATAAAGCTAAGTGCATTGGTATAGCTACAGATCCAAATTTTTTATAACTTTCTAGTGTAAGTTTTTTTTCTATATTTGGATTTACCGTCCAATCAATATGATCAACACCCAAAGCTACTAGATTATTTAAATTATCCTGACCTATTTTCGTTCTCTGTGGAGATTTCCAAGTTACTGTTAAAGGATTTAATCCATATTCCAAACATTTAATTGTTTGCCAAGTACTATCTTTTCCGCCAGAAACTGGGATAACACAATCATATCTTAGTTTTTTATTTTTAATTTTTTTTACTATATTAACAAATTCTTTCTCTCTTTTTTTCCAATTAATACTTTTTTTTTTTGAGAAATTATTGCATGCAGAACAGATTCCATTATTTTCAAAAATTAAATTAGGCCTAGTATCAGGTAATAAACAATTTTTACACCAATTTATATTCATCAATTAAAACGGTCCATAAACATTTTTAAACTTAAAAATGAAAACAAAAATTTACTATATCCATTTTGTTTAAGTAAAATTTTATCATTAATTAATTTTTTAATTTCCGATTTAGCAACATAATCATAAATATTGGAGTCCTTATTAATAAAATTCTTAAATATTTTATTTTGAAAATTAAATATACTTAAAATTGAAGCGTTAAATCCCAATTTCATTTTCTGGTTTAAAACTTTTTTATTTAAAATTCCTTTAAGACTAGATCTCAAAATATATTTATTTGTACAATTATTTAATAAATGAGATCCTTTTATGTTAAATAAATATTCTATTAATTTTGTGTCTAAAAATGGAGATCTATTTTCAATTGAAAACTGCATTGAATTTAAATCTTCACTATGCATAAAAATTGGAACATTTTCATTAAATAATTCATTTGCACGTCTATTTTTAAACAAGGATTTAAAATATTTTTTTTCTTTAAAATCATATTTAATTTTTTTTAAACAAAATTTTTTATTATTATCGTAATTATCATATACATAGCCTCTAAAATTTTTATTTTTAAAAAAAAGATTATATTTAGTAAAATATTTATTTCTTAAATTTGGCTGTATATTTTTTTTCCAAATTTCTAAAAATTCACTTAGCTTATTTGGATTTAATTTATGCAATTCATTAAATACCATCAAATAATGATCATAATATCCACCATAAATTTCATCTGCACCAGATCCTGATAGACAAACTTTAAATCCTTTTTTTTTCACAAATGAAGAGAGATAATATTGTATTAGGTTTGTTATTGTAAATATTGGATAATGATTATACTCAGTTGATTGCTTTAGAATTTGAAAAAAATCAATTTTTTTATCTAATTTAATAAGATTTGTTTTTACACCACAATCTTTAGCTGTTGATTTAATTAGTTCAGTCTCGTCGTATCTAGCATCTGTGTCAACTATTGAAAAAGTTTCTAATTTGTGCCCTAAAATCTTAGAGGCTATACTGCAGATAGCTCCTGAATCTATTCCACCACTTAAATTTAGAGCCAAAGGAACATCGGATACTAGTCTAAGATCAACAGATTTGATCAATAATTCCTTTGTGTTTTTTATATGACTTTTAACACCTAGTTTTTCAATTTTTTTGTTTTGATTAATCTTCCAAAATTTTCTTTTGGTTATTCTTAAATTTTTGTTTACATTTAAGATAGTTCCTTTTTCGACATGGTTTATACTTTTAAAAAAAGTTTCTTCATTTTTAAAAAGTGATTTATATCCAAATTGTAAAAATGTATTTATTTTTTTTCCATTAAAATTTGGATTTGTCCCCAACAATTTATTTATGTAACTTATTTGTGAAGATAAGATTATTTCGCCATTTTTATTAAATAGGAGAAGTGGTTTTTCTCCAAATCTGTCTCTAGAAGCTATAATTTTTTGATATTTCCTATCATATATAATTATCGACCACATTCCCTCAAAAAACTCAAAACATTTCTCTTTGTAAATATTATAATAATAAAGAATTACTTCTGTATCTGATGCTGTTTGGAAATTATTGTTAATTTTACTTTTTAATTCCTTAAAATTATATATTTCTCCATTGAATACTAAAATATAATCTTTGTAGATATAAGGTTGATTAGATCTTTTATGTAGATCCTGAATTGATAATCTTGAATGAAATAAGTGCAGATTTTTTTTACCAAAAGAAAATTTTTTATATGATTGATCATCTGGTCCTCGACAATGCATTAGATTTTTAATACTTAAAATTGTACTGTCATGTAACTCTTTGTTAGAAATATAAGTCAAAATTCCGCACATAACAAATCAAATTGAAAGTTTATAAAAATTTGAAAGGTAATTTTTTTTCATTTCTTTAAATCATCGAAAAGTAAATTTTCAAATTTTTTAATATTATTAATAAGTTTTTTTCCAATAACTTTATTGATATCAGAAGCAAATATACCTTTTTCAGAGGACCTTAATATTGATATGTTCTCTTTTTTAATTTTTGCGCCTATTTTTAAATTTGTATTTAAAATTATTTTTCTTCTCATTAACGAATAATTTTTAATCTCATCAACATTCATTTTTTTTTCAAAGTTACCCCTAATTTTTTTTAAAAATCTAATTTCTTTTACAAAATTACTAAATGATTTTGGATTCAAAGAAATTTTATGATCTCTGAAATTTGAAAAATTATTTGATAATGTAAAATGTTTTTCTATTATTTCTGCTCCTAGATTAAAAGCTGTTGTTGCAATTTTGTAGCCTATAGTATGATCTGAGTATCCTATTGTCACATTTGGAAATTTTTTTTTTAAAAATGTAATTGAATTTAAATTTATATTATTTTTTGTTGCAGGATAAGATGAAACACAATGCATTAAACAAATATTATGTTTATTTTTATAAAAACTATTGTTTTTAAAAAAATTTACAAGACCGTTGACATCTTCATAATTCATTAATCCTGTAGAAATTATGACAGGTTTCTTAAATGATCTTACTTTTTTTAATAAATCTATGTAATTATTATCTCCAGAGGATATTTTAAATATTTTTTGGATTTTATTTAAAAATTTTGCACTTTCAATATCTAAAGGTGTTGCAAAAAAAATTATATTTAATTCATCACATTTTTTTTTTAATTTTAATATATCGGCCTTTTTAAGTTCAAATTTTTTTAATTGTAGAATTCTTTTCTTGTCTTTTCTAGAAACAAATTTATACGGATTAAATATTTGAAATTTTACTGCATCAGCTCCCGACATTTTTGCAGCTTCAATAAGCTTTATAGCATTTTTTATTGAGCCTTCATGATTATTACCAATTTCCGCAACTATAAAGGGTTTGGATATTTCTTTAAAATTATTCATGAAATGTAGTGATACAAATAAAGTATACTTTTTCTAGCAAATTT
>MDTD01073392.1_pt1 | contig 12257 bp, 7 predicted proteins | sample 811221 | NCBI WGS metagenome assembly MDTD01 (sample SAMN05326646, study PRJNA326480) | marine metagenome | isolation source: seawater | place: Pacific Ocean: South West | collected 2011 | reverse complement strand
ATTCTATCTAGAGATGATGTGTTATCAATAAATTGTTCTCCTACATATTTACTTAGAAGATCAATGCTAAGATTATTATTAAGTTTATAATTAAGGGTAGAAGCCCATACTAAATTAGGAGAGAATGCTAGGTCAACATTTGTATGCTCAATAGAGTCTTGTCCCCATGTATCCCAATTATCAATGTATTCTGTATAACTCTCTATCTTATTATTACTAAGGGTAATATTCCCGTTCCAGCTTAAATGATCATTGAATGTATAACGACTTTCTATTTCTATCCCTTCTCTAAAAGATTTGTCAATATTTTGCCGAGTAAAATACCCTACATCATTTATTTTACCAGTGAGCACTAATTGATTGTCATAATTCATTCTATAAAGATTAATTCCAAAAAACAACCTTTCCTGAACTTGCTTGTATCCTACTTCAAAATCATAAAGCGTTTCATGAGAAGGTCTTGATTCTGGAGAGCTCTCTACATAATCATTTCTACTAGGCTCTTTATTAGCAACAGCAAATGAGGCGTAGATTCTTTTGTTTTTTTTGAGATAGTGAGAGAAGCCTATTTTAGGATTAAAGAATTCTAATGAAACCTCTTGACCTCCAATGTTTCCATCTTCATCAAACCCTTCAAATAGATAGTCAATTTCTCTTTTCTGCAGGTCAATATATATGTTTGTAAATTCAGAGTAATTATAGTTTACTTTACTATAAAAGTTGAAGTCTTTTTTTTCTCCAGTGTTTGAATAATATTCATGATTGAAATCCGCATTACTGGCATATTGTGCCCAAATAATATTTCCATAGTGATCACCAATATACGTATTACTTGATCCTCCTAATATGAAATTAAGATTGTTTATTGTATGATTTATAGAGTATACTACTCCTCTAAAATGATTGTTAAGCCATTTTCTTCTTATTAAATCTGTTGATGATATGGTATCGTTACTAAGTGTTATATTTTGCAAACCATAATCAGCCAGTGATTCATTTAATTTTTCTTGTTCGTAATATCCTTGTCCATGCGTGTAATGAAGAGAAATGTTATAATTCGTTTTTTTGGATAGTTTCTTGTTGTAATGTAATTGATAATGTGTTTGCGCATAATTATCTACTTCATTTTCATAGCTATAAGGATTATATGTTCTGGCAGTATCTAAATAATTTAAAGGCACCCCATACCATGCCTGATAAGTTCTTTCTTTGCCTGATAATACTAGGGCTTTTAACATGCTAGTATTATTAAAATAAGTTCCTTGTAGATAAAGAGATTGTAAATTAGAGAACGCTCGGTCTATATATCCATCTGAAGAAATCTTGGAGAGTCTTCCATTAAATGAGAAGTGATTATTAAGTAAACCAGTTCCGAATTCAACATTGTTTTTGAGTGTGTTAAAACTACCGATAGAATTGTTAATTAAAGTATAAGGTTTTTTACTATCATTATTAGTATTTAGATTTATTGTTGCTCCAAAAGCACTTCCCCCATTTGTTGAAGTTCCAACACCTCTTTGTATTTGTATGTTTTCTATGGAAGAGGCAAGGTCAGGCATATTTACCCACCATACTCCTTGGCTTTCTGAATCATTAATCGGAATCCCATTGATGGTTACATTAATTCTTGTTTGATCAGAACCTCTTATTTTTAAGCTTGTATAACCAATACCAGCTCCCGCATCAGATGTTGTTACTACAGAGGGAGTAGACGACATAATATAAGTTATGTCTTGTCCTATATTGGCTTTAGTGATTTCATCTTTACTTATGTTAGTAAATGCAACAGGAGTTGTTTTATTTGCTTTGACTGCATCAATATTTACTTGATTTAAAAATTTCCTAATAGTATCTCCAGAATCTTGAGTTGTTGCTAGAATTGGAGAAAATATTATAATTAGAGAAAAGAGATAGAGCTTATAATCTTTCATATATTACATTTTAAGAAGGCGCAATGTTAAGCTCACATTCCCTATTATGAATTACCATATCAGGTTCTATGGGTATATTCTCAGCCTTACAGCACCCCGGTTAATTATCGTGAGCAAAATTAAAAAAAAGAAATTTAAATAATTAATTTTTTGATTTTGTTTACACACTGGTCAAATCTTTCTTCTCCTTTAATTATATAATAATTATGTTTAAGAGAGTCTAATACCTGTTTGTAGATTGCAAATAGTTCTTCACGATTATTTGGATTTTCTCTTTGCGGATCTTGCTTCCAAATAATGTCTGGCGAGCATAAGAAATAAGTTCTGTTTTCTTGTTGTTGGCTCTTAATTTTTTCTAATATCCAATTATCACACTTTTTATAACGATATTCACTCCATATTTTAATTGTAATTAGGTCAGTATCACAAATTAGCAGGGTATTTTTCTTTGTTTCTAACTCATATTGTTTGTGTGCGATTTTGATCAAGTCAGATTCATTATATTTTCGATTTAATTGTTGAATATATGTGCGAGCATATTCTTTAACTAATGGTGCTTTAAAATATTTAGAAATTTGCTTGCTTAATGTTGTTTTTCCGCTACTTTCAGGGCCTGTAATAATTATTTTATTCATTACTTTCCATTACTTTAATCCAATTAAAATATCCGAATACCGCAATTCCAGTATAAATTATAAATAATACAGCAGAGAGGTGTAAGTCTCTACTATCATATAGAAAAACTGATATAATATCAATAACAATCCAATAGAGCCAGTTTTCTAATACTTTTTTTACCACCATGTATGTTGCAAAAAGACTAAAAATAGTGGTAAAGGAATCTATAATTGGCATTTGCGCAGAAGTATAGGTTGAAAGAAAGAAGCCTGTTAAGAAAATTAAGACTGCTCCTAAAGTTAGAATCAGAAGATGTGTTCTGACGCTCCATTGTGTAATTTCTAGTGTTTTATCTTTTTTATTCCAATTATAGTAGCCATAAAAAGCCATTACTAGATAAAAGCACTGGAGACCTGTTTCGGCATATATTTGAGCAGTAAAACAGACATATATGTATAGTGTTGTGCTAATTATTGCAGCTGCCCAGCACCAAACATTTTGTTTTGCAGCTAAGACTACATAAATAATAGAGAATATTACTGCTAACAATTCAATCATAGTTTGCTATTTAAAATATGTTGTAATTTACTCATGAGTTTTTTAGCATGTATGCACAGCATTTGCTAATTTAGTAATTAATAAATGGTTTTTCTCTATTGCGTTTCCAACCACAATAATGTCAGCGCCAGCTTTACAGCTTGCTAGTGCTTTGTCTACAGAATTTATTCCTCCTCCAATAATTAAAGGTATTTTAATATTTTCACGTACTATATTAATCATTTTTTCAGTAATAGGCTTTTCAGCTCCGCTTCCGGCATCCATATAGATTAGTTTTAATCCAAGCATTTCTCCAGCTATAGCCGTACATAGTGCTATATCATCATTTCTTCTAGGGATAGGTGTTGTATTACTCATGTAAGAAACAGTAGTGGGAGTTCCTCCATCTATCAACATATATCCAGTAGATAATGCTTCTAGAGACGATTTTTTTATAATAGGGGCGCTAACTACTTGCTTACCAATTAATAATTCAGGGTTTCTACCAGAAATTAATGATAAAAAGAGTAATCCATCGGCTTTATTATTTATTTGCATAGTACTACCAGGGTAAAGAATAGTAGGTATTTTAGAATATTCTTTTAATAAGCTTAAACAATCATCTAAAGTGTCTTTTTTTAAAATACTGCCTCCTATGAGAAATAAATCTACTTTTGCATGATTTGCTTTTTCAATAGTATTCATTAAACTTTTCTTATCCTGTTTGTCTGGATCAATTAAGACGGCAAACAGCTTTTCTCCCTTATCTTTTTTATTTAATATATGCTTGTAAATAGTCATAAAATATCTTTCTATTTGCAAACATACACTAAATAATGAGTATTTATTTTTTCATACTTAATCATTAATTTTTCTTCTTTAAAGTAAGCTTTAAAAACACCTTTTTGCTCTACTTTAAAATTAGATAATTTAATATCCTTAGTAAAATTGATTTTTTTTCTTTGATGCCATTTATATATCGCCTCTTTTGCACTCCAAATAATTGTTGCTTTTTCTTGAGTGAGATTTTTTCTTTTTCCTTTATTGATAAATTTTTCAGATACTAAGAGAGTTTTATTAGATATTTTTTCTATATCTATTCCTGTTTTTATTTTGCTTAATATAATAGCTACTAATTCTTTTGAGTGAGATATTGAAATGTGTTCACCTGTATTTAAGAAAGGAGCTCCAAATTCATTGTAGTGGATATTTGTATTCGGAGATATTTTTGCTAATAATATTCGTGTGATTAAATATTCAATTTTTCTTTTTGTATTTTTAATATGAGAGGTTGAAATATTTGAAGCTAATTTTTGTAGCTCCTCCAAAGATTCTTCTATCTTCCAGATTGCTATTTTATAATTGTCTTTTTCAATGGTTTTTATTATGCTCATTTTGTTTGAATATTTCTGGTGCTAAAATAAGAATTATGCGTATCTTTGCACCTCTTAAATTTAAATTAGAAATGCAAACAGAAACTATGAATTACAAAGTAAAAGATATCTCATTAGCAGAATGGGGAAGAAAAGAAATCACTTTAGCTGAGGCAGAGATGCCAGGTTTGATGTCACTTCGAGAAGAGTATGCTGAGGCTAAACCTTTAGCTGGAGCTAGAATTGCAGGATGTTTACATATGACAATCCAAACAGCTGTATTAATAGAAACATTAGTAGCCTTAGGAGCTGAAGTTAGTTGGTCTTCTTGTAATATTTTTTCTACTCAAGATCAAGCTGCTGCAGCTATTGCTGCTACTGGGATTCCTGTTTTCGCATGGAAAGGCATGAATGAAGAAGAGTTTGATTGGTGTATTTTGCAAACTCTTACAGCTTTTAAAGATGAAAAGCCTTTAAACATGATTTTAGATGATGGAGGAGACTTGACTAATATGGTTTTAGATAGATTTCCTGAATTAGTAGCTAATATCAAAGGATTGTCTGAAGAAACTACTACAGGAGTACATAGATTATATGAGAGAATGGAAAAAGGGACTTTGACATTACCTGCAATCAATGTGAATGATTCTGTCACAAAATCTAAATTTGATAATAAATATGGATGTCAAGAATCTTGTGTGGATGCTATTAGAAGAGCTACAGATATAATGATAGCAGGAAAAGTTGCGGTTGTTGCTGGATATGGAGATGTGGGGAAAGGGTCAGCCGCTTCTCTTAGAGGCGCTGGAGCTAGGGTAATAATTACAGAGATAGATCCTATTTGTGCTTTGCAAGCAGCTATGGATGGATTTGCAGTTAAAAGAATGGAAAATGTATGCGCTAATGCAGATATAATTATTACAACAACTGGAAACAAGGATATTATTCAAGGAAAACACTTCCAGTGTATGAAAGACAAAACCATCGTATGTAATATTGGTCACTTTGATAATGAAATAGATGTTGCTTGGCTTAATGAAAACTGGGGACATACAAAAAATGAGATTAAACCTCAAGTAGACATGTATACAGTAGATGGCAAAGATATTATTTTATTAGCTGAAGGTCGTTTAGTGAATTTAGGTTGTGCTACAGGTCATCCTTCTTTTGTAATGTCTAATTCATTTACTAATCAGGTCTTAGCTCAGATGGAGCTTTGGAATAATCCAGAAAAATATGAAAATAAAGTGTATATGCTTCCAAAAAAATTAGACGAGCAGGTAGCAAGATTGCATTTAAAGAAAATCGGAGTTGAACTTGAAACTCTTAGACCTGATCAGGCAGAATACATTGGTGTTAATGTTGAGGGGCCATATAAGCCGGAATATTACAGATATTAAGGATAACTACCAGGGGTGGATTAGTTAAAAATATACAGCTGGTCACCTTGTAGATTCCAGTTATATTTTTTAAGAGGAAGAAGAGCTGGAGCATTTGCAGCAGCTCCATCCTGATCTAGCAAAAAAGCTGAGGTGCAGCATCCGCAATAAGCAATACTTGTATTTACTGAATCAATATAAGCGCAGTCAAGAGAAGGTTCGTAGCTACAATTTCTGTCATATATTTTGTATTCATTTATTGCAAAATGATATATAATTATCCCGGCATTTCCACCTTCTATAAACATAGAGTTTCCTAAAATATCCAAAGAGCTATATTCAGGAAGGCTTAGATCAACATGAATATTCACAAAAACATTTGGAATGTAGCTTTCTTCTGAATCACAACTTGTTAAAAGAATCATTATAAGTAGGATATAATATGTTGTTTTCACAATTTTGATTTTATGCAAAATAAATCATTTTTTTCTCTTTAAATGCTATTTAAATATTTATATTTACAGCCTTTTAGAATTCACTTTAAAACGAAACATTATTATGTTTAGAAAAATTTACTTGATATTCGCATTAGCTGTTTTTTCAACAGCTGCTTTTGCGCAAACCGGAACACTTAAGGGTGTAGTTACTGATGCAATGACAGGAGAAGCAATACCATTTGCAAATGTTGTTATTGAGAAGGGAGGAAATCAATTATCTGGAACAACTACTGATTTTGACGGTAATTATACTATTAAACCTATAGATCCAGGTAGTTATACTGTGAAGGCGACTTTTGTCGGCTATGGAACAGTTGAAATTACAGGGGTGATAATGTCAGCTAATAAAATTACATTTCAGGATATAAAGTTACAAGAAGGCGTTGCTTTAGATGAAGTTAAGATCATTGCTTATAAGAAACCATTATTAGATCAAGATAATCTTTCAGGAGAAACTAAAACATCTGAAGAGATAGTAGCTCTGCCTACTCGTAGTGTAGCTTCAGTAGCGGCTACTACCGCTGGTATTTATCAACAAGATGAAGGAGATGGGGTGAATATTAGAGGGTCAAGAGGGGATGCTACAGAGTATTATATTGATGGAATTAAAGTTAGAGGAGCAATGGGGGTTCCAACTTCTGGTATTGAACAGATTACTGTTATTACTGGAGGACTTCCTGCGCAATATGGAGATGCTACAGGAGGAATTATTTCGGTAACAACTAAAGGTCCTTCAAGTAAATTGTTTGGAGGAGTAGAATTAGAATCTTCCTCTTTGTTTGATGATTATAATTATAATCTCCTTGGTTTTGCGTTGTCTGGACCAATTTTGAAAAAACGAAATGAAGATGGAACTAAGGGAAATTCTATTTTAGGATTCTTCATATCAGGAGAGTTAAGATCTGTTGATGATACTGATCCTTCAGCTATAGGAAGATGGAAGGTTAAAGATGATAAATTAGAATGGTTAAAAGAAAATCCTTTTCAAGTTGCTCCTAATGCGGCAGCAGGATTTTTAAGCACTTCAGATTTTTTAACATCTGCGGATTTTGAAAATGTAGATGCGAAAATGAATGCACATGAGAATAGATTAAACATCTCAGGAAAGATAGATGTGAAGCCTGCTAAAAATACATTCTTTTCATTTGGAGGATCATATTATGCGCGTGTTTCGCGTGATTTTTCTGCATGGAGATCAATGTTTTCATGGGAGGATAATAGAGAGTCTAGCCAACATACATATCGTTTATTTGGAAAGTTAACTCAGAAATTTGGCTCTGAAGAGTCAAATGATGAAAATAGCAGTTCATCAATTAAGAATGCTTTCTTTACTATACAAGGAGATTATACTAATAATAAATATACTTACGTTGATGCTAATCATCAATTTGATTTGTTTAATTATGGATATGTAGGGAAGTTTGATACTTATAAAGCTCCTATCTATCAGAATGATACAGCAATTGATCCTAATACTGGTATTATTTATGAAGGGAATATTTTAGCTGGATGGGCTGACACGTCATACCGATTTACTCCTGGAGGTATTAATCCAGGATTAGAAAATTACACTACTGCGTATTATCAAATGTTTGAGGATTATGGAATGACTTCTTATATGAGTTCTTTTGTAGGAGCAGCTAATGATGGAGTAATAAGAACAGCAGCTGACTTACAAGGTCAGGGATTAATGAATGGAGATCTTCCTTCATCAGTATATTCTTTGTTTGGAAATCATGGATACATGTATAATGGTTCTGCTAAACAAGAAAACACACAAACTACTTTTAAAGCTGCAGGTTCTGCAGACATTAGTTCTCATGAGATTTCATTTGGTTTTGAATATGAAGAAAGAAGGGATTATTACTGGGGTATAGGTCCAATGAATTTATGGGGCTTAATGAGACAACAAGCTAATAAGCATATTACAGAATTAGATTTAGCTAACCCTCATCCTGTATTTGATGTTCATGGAACATTCCAAGATACTGTAAATTATGATCGTTTAAATGCCGACTTAGATGAGTTTGGTAATCCAACCGGACAATTCCAATCTTGGTTTGATTATCAATTAAGAGAAGAATTAGGTTTAAATAATCCAAATTATATTGATCCAACTACCGGACTTCCAGCTAGGGGAGATCTTGTATTTATTGATATTGATTCTTATGATCCTTCAACTTTTAGATTAGATATGTTTAGTCCTGATGAACTATTAAATAATGGTTCTTCTTTAGTATATTATTATGGATATGACATCTACGGAAATAAAACAAATGATTATAATACTCTAGATGAATTTTTTAATTATTTTAATGATGAAAATACAGATGCTCCTATTAACCCTGAAACACCACAACAGACTTTAGGAGAGCGATATTTAAGAAATATTGCCCCATACAATCCTATTTATCAGGCAGGATATATTCAAGATAAATTTGCGATTGAAGATTTAATTTTTAATATAGGGCTTAGAGTTGATCGTTTTGATGCCAATCAAAAAGCATTAAATGACAAGTATTTACTTTATGAAACATATACGGCAGGTAATCAAAATAATGATGGTGATTTTTGGGAAGGTCTTACAGATTATGAAGATTCAAATGGTAATGCTGCTCATCCTTCTACAATTGGTGATGATTATGTAGTTTATGTTGATAATTTCAGGCCTTCAACTGTTGTTGGATATAGAAATGGAGATACGTGGTATAATGCACAAGGACAACAAATCTCAGACCCAACTTTATTAGCTGAAGCAGCTGGAGGAAAAATAACCCCTTATTTAACAGATCAGGCGTTAATTGATGATAGTTTGGGCAGAGTTAATGTTAACGCATTCAAAGATTATGAGCCAGAGACCGTATTCATGCCAAGGATTGCTTTTTCATTCCCTATCTCTGATGAGGCTCAATTCTTTGCTCATTATGATGTATTAACTCAAAGACCACCAACAGGAAATAGATTAGAACCGGTTGATTATCTGTTTATGTCAGATAGAGTTGGAGCAACATTGAATAATCCTGATTTAAAGCCTGAGAAAACGGTTGATTATGAATTAGGTTTTGCTAAAACATTATCATTACGTTCAGCATTAAAGATTTCAGCTTTTTATAAAGAATTGCGAGATATGATTCAAGTAACTAATGTGCTATCAGCATATCCAGCACAATATTATACTTATGGGAATATAGATTTTGGTACAGTAAAGGGATTATCTGTTAATTATGATTTAAGAAGAACAAATAATGTACAATTAACAGCTAATTATACTTTGCAATTTGCGGATGGTACAGGATCTTCAGCAACTTCTGGAGCTAGTTTAGTAAATACAGGACAGCCAAATTTAAGAACAACTATTCCTCTTTCGTATGATCAAAGACATGCTCTTTCAGCATCTGTTGATTATCATTATGGTAAAGGGAAAGATTATAATGGGCCTGTTTGGTTTGGCTCTAATGTGTTTGCAAATGCTGGTGCTAATATTATGCTCTCAGCAGGTTCTGGAGTGCCTTATTCAAAACAATCAAATATTACTCAGGAAGCAGCATCAGGGATTAATGATCGTTCTACTTTAGAAGGGAGTTTAAATGGATCGCGTTTACCGTGGCAATTCCGTGTTAATGCTAAGGTGAATAAAGAATTTGAGATTAAGTGGAGTGAAAAGAAAAGCTCTTATGTGAATGTATATTTGCAGGTACAGAACCTTTTTGATGCAAAAAATATCATTAGTGTTTATAGAGCAACTGGTAATCCAGAAGATGATGGGTATTTAACTGCAGCAGCATCTCAGAATGCTATTGCATCTCAAAATAGCCCAGAGTCTTTTAGATACTTATATTCATTAGCTGTTAATAATCCTTCACATTATAGTTTGCCAAGAATGTTTAGAGCAGGATTAAGTATAGAATTTTAGTAAAATTACAATAAGAAAAAAATAGATCTTTAATATGGATAATAGAATAAAAAAAATCATAAGCTGTATAGCAGTTATCTTTTTAACTATAAGTATTATAGCTAAAGAAAACATTTATAATCCAGCAACTTCATCTGTGGTAAATACTAAAGTTGCGGCAGGATGTGATCCTTCTACTTCTCAGACAGATTTAGATGTTAATAATGTGAGGACTACTATAATGGCTGGAGGGGATATGTGGTGGAATTTATCTGATGCTAGATATGAAATTCCGAAGGATGGAAATAGACATTCTATGTTTGCTGGAGCTTTATGGATTGGAGGAGTTGATGATGGAGGACAATTGAAAGTTGCAGCAATGACATATAGGCAAAGTGGTAATGATTTCTGGCCAGGACCTCTAGATGAGACGACAGCATCAATTTCTGCAGCAGAGTGTGCAGCTTGGGACAATCATTTTAAGGTTACTAGAGAAGAGGTAGAGAATCATGTTGCAAATTTTGCAGATCCTAATTATGTAATGCCGGCATCTATTAAGAATTGGCCAGCTTATGGTAATTATAACAATTCTATTGTAGGCCAAAGGCATCTTGCTCCATTTTTCTCACCAAATGGAAATATTAATTATGATCCATCAAGTGGAGATTACCCTGATTATAATGTAACAGGGACTAATGATAATGCTGCGTTGTTTGGAGATCAAACACTGTGGTGGGTATTTAATGATAAAGGGAATATTCATACAGAAACAGAAGCTGAACCATTAGGATTAGAGATTCATGCTCAGGCTTTTGGGTTTACATCTGATAATGAAGTAAATGATATGACATTTTATAATTATAAGATCATTAATAGAGGAACAACTCCTCTTAATGATACTTATTTTGGTCAGTGGGTAGACCCTGATCTTGGTTATTATCTTGATGATTATGTAGGTTGTGATGTTGGATTAGGATTAGGTTTTTGTTATAATGGAGATGCCGAAGATGAAGGGGCAGCTGGGTATGGTTTTAATCCTCCAGCCATAGGAGTAGATTTTTTTCAAGGCCCAATAGCTGATGCAGGAGACGGTATAGATAATGATAGAGATGGCGAAATTGATGAACCAGGAGAACAAATTATCATGTCTAAATTTGTTTATTATAATAATGACTTTACAGTTACAGGTAATCCTGAGAATGGAACACATATTTATAATTACCTTAGAGGTATTTGGAAGGATAATGTACCTATGACCTTTGGTGGAGATGGGCATGGAGGAGGTTCAGGGGCAACAACAACCGAGTGTAATTTTATGTTTCCAGGGACTTCAGATGATCAATTTGTAGGTCAAGAGTGGACAGAGCAGACTGCAGGTAATATACCAGCTGATAGAAGATTTTTGCAGTCAGCAGGAGCATTTACTTTAGAGCCGGGTGCAGTTAATGAAATTACTATTGGAGTGGTTTGGGCAAGAGCAAAATCAGGTGGTCAGACAGCTTCAATACAATTAGTTAAAACTTATGATAGGGAGGCGCAAGCTTTATTTGATAATAATTTTAATATTCTTAATGGGCCTGATGCTCCTGACTTAGAAATTCAAGAGTTAGACCAACAACTTGTATTTACAATTTCAAATAGTGGTAATTCTAATAATATTAACGAGAGCTATTCAGAGAAAGATCCATATATTACTAAACCAATTAATTTACTTAACTCTCCAAATTATGAATTTCAAGGATATCTAGTATATCAGTTAGCTAATGCAACTGTTTCGCAAACAGATTTAGATGATCCTGATTTAGCTAGACTAGTTTATAGAAGTGATATTAATGATGACGTAACTGGTATCGTGAATCATTATTTAGACCCTTTGTTAGGTGTTTACACACCTATAGAAGAGGTTGAGTCTGTATTAAACTCGGGTGTTGTGGGTTCTGTTGATGAAGGAATACAGTATTCTTTCTCACTTACTGAAGATAAATTTGCACTTGGAAACACAAGACTAGTTAATCATAAAACATACTATT